>Ga0114978_10000525_pt1 | contig 32604 bp, 20 predicted proteins | sample S_140212_EF_Meta_FD_87027 | JGI IMG/M metagenome (GOLD analysis project Ga0114978, IMG submission 87027) | Freshwater microbial communities from Lake Simoncouche, Canada to study carbon cycling - S_140212_EF_MetaG | ecosystem: Environmental > Aquatic > Freshwater > Lake | place: Lake...
GTGTCGATGCCTAGAGTGTGCGGAGATTGAACTGCCGACCCCATTCACCATTCCACTCGCGAGGAGTCCACGCCAATGACCACTGCCAAGCTCTTGACGATGCTGCTAACAGGCCTGACCGTCTGGTCCACCGGAGCCATGTTCGCCATGGCCCTTGCGCGGGCTGATCAGGCCTCGCCGCTGACGGGCGAAGTCAAGAAAATCGATGGCACAGCCGTGGATCTCGCGAAATACAAAGGGAAGGTCGTGCTGGTTGTGAACGTTGCCAGTCGTTGCGGCTACACGCCTCAATACACGGGCTTGCAGAAACTCTACGACACCTACAAAGACAAAGGCCTTGTTGTGCTGGGGTTTCCGGCCAATGAGTTTGGTGCCCAAGAGCCGGGCAGCGACACCGATATCGCCACGTTCTGCTCGTCGAAATACGGTGTGACCTTCGATATGTTTTCGAAGGTGGTCGTCAAGGGTCCGAACAAGTCGCCGCTCTATAAGTCGCTGACCGAATCAGCCACACCACCGGGCGAGGTGTCGTGGAATTTCGAGAAGTTTTTGATTGGCCGGGACGGTGCAATCGTGGGTCGATACAAGTCGGCCGTTGCGCCCGAGGATGCCAAACTCACCGGTGCCATTGAAGCTGCCCTTGGTAAGAAGGCGGGCTGAGGGGCGTTGCTTAGGATTACGGACTGCGTCGCTTGCCGTACTCATTGGTCTATCCTCGCTTGACGGATAGGGATCAGGCAGCGCGAGAGTCCGAGACATGCGGTTGGGCCCTGCTTTGAATCGTTCGCTTGACGATCCACGTGGGCCGTCCCTGCGCCTCGCGGTAGGTGCGGGCCACATATTCGCCAACGACGGCTACGGCTGCTGTCTGGATGGCGGCTGCCAATGCCACAACAGTCACAACGGCCGCCAGCGAAATGCCAGCGGTCGCAGCGTGATCAGAGTTGGTGGCCGAGAACGCGGCCAGTGTGCCGGCCACAATCCCCACCGCTGCCAGCGTTCCAGCGGCCAGCCACGTAAGCCGCACAGGCACATCCGAAGAGATCACAAGCGCATCGGCTGCAAGGGCAACGAGTTTGCCAACGGAGTATTTTGTGACACCGGCGGTGCGGGCCTGCCGGTCATACCACACAGGTTCGTGATGGAATCCCGTCCACGCCACGAGGCTGCGGAGGTAGCGGCGTTTCTCGGGCAAAGCACAGACGGCGTCTACCACGGCCCGGTCGAGGAGTTTGAAATCGCCAGTGTCGATGGGGATCGGGTGCGGCACCATTCTGGCCATCAGTCGGTGAAACAGACCGGCCGTGATGAGCTTAAATCGCGTTTCCCCTTCGCGTGAGCGGCGGCGGCCATACGCTACGTCAACGCCCTCTCGCCACAGCCTCACCATTTCGGGAATCACCTCGGGCGGATCTTGTAAGTCGGCGTCGATGAGCACGATCGCATCCCCTCTGGCCTGCGACAGTCCCGCCGACATTGCTGCTTGCTGTCCAAAGTTGCGTGCCAACTCCACCACTCGCGCGCGGCAATCACCCGCAGCGATGCGTTCCAATCGCTCAAGCGTGCCGTCATAGCTTCCGTCGTCGACGTACACGATTTCGAATTCCATGCCAGCCTGCGGCAACACATCCAGCAGGCGGCGGTGCGTTGTCTCGATCACCGATTCCTCGTTGTGGCATGGAATCACGATCGAAAGCAGGCCATGCGATGACCGTTTGGGTTTGCCGTCGTGCGACGTAATCGTAGGACCGTGGCGGGTGGGACTGTGGGTGTGGCTCATCGCGTAAGGCTCCCTGAGTCGGCGTTGCGGATGTTGGCTGCCGGTTTCGTGCCGAGCAGTAGGAAATCGTACTTGTGAAACAGCGGCCTGCCCCGGCCGACGATGCCGACACTCTCGGGCAATTCTGCGGCGATTGCGTCGAAGCAGTGCTCCGGCACAATCAGCACAGCGTCGTTTCCAGACGCGAGAAATCGGAGGGCCTCGCCTTTGCCTTCCTGCTGCCACTCATGCACGTGGCCGTGCGAGTAGAAGACGATATTGGGAGTGTTCTGGGTAAATGTGCCTAGCCGAGCGTGGCCGCCGGCATGGCGATGAGCCTGCTGCACGAGGACTGGCAGGGCGTTAGCCTTGCTCATCTGCCACGCAGTTGGCCCCACAGCCAAGCCCGTGAACAGAAGGCCGGTGGCCGTCATCGCCACCAGCGGATCAAAACAATTTCTACGGGCAGTCCAAAAGCACGCCACTGCACCGAGTACGGGCACCAGTCCCACCAACGCCGCCGGTTCCGCGCCGGAAAGCCCGTAGAATGTCGCCACGATCACGGTGACTGATGTGGCCAGGCCACCCACGGCCAGCCAGCCCAGGCCCGCAGCCATCCAGCGAGGATGCGCCCACTGTGTGCGGCGAGAAGCTTCCACGCCCAATGCTCCCACCAGTAGCGCGGCTGCCGGATAGGCCGGCTGCACGTAGTTGGGCAGCTTGGTTGCCGCTGCGGAGAACGCGCCCACCCAGACAACGATCCAGAAGAGTACAAGCGCAAGTGTGTGCGTGAGGGCAGGGGCATCCACCCGCTTCCAGATGCGCCATCCAGCCAGCACGATTGCCAGCGGCAAAAAGCACGACCATGGGAAAAATCCTGCCAGCATCGCCAGCGGATGAAACAGCCATCCGCCGCTATGTTTTTCCATCGGTGCGGCAAAGCGACCCACGTTGTGAATCAGAAAAAATCCAGTGGGCCATTCGCCAGCTGTGCGGACTGCCACTGCGGTATACCACGGAGCCGCAACTGCCAGCATGGCAACTGTCATCGTGCCCAGCCGCATCGTTCGCATCGCATCGAACACTGCGGGCACCGCGGCCATAAGCAAGCCACGCCCCTTGAGCGACATCCACCACGCCCACGGCATGACGACTGCCAAGGGGCCGATATATCCAACAGGCCCCTTGCAAAGCACAGCCAAGCCCATCAGTCCTCCGATGAGTGCGGCACGAGCCACTGTCAGCCTGGGCGAGGCGACGGCGTTGCTCGCGATCTGGCTTTGCGGATTGGTTGCGCGATTGCTGGCCGTCTGGCTTGCGGTCCGGTTGGGCAGCAGCACCTCCGCGGCCAAGATCGTGCTCCAGGCTGTGAGTGCCGTCAGAATTGCATCGGGAGTGGCCGCATGGGCTTCGATGCCTACCAAGAGGCAGCCCACATATGCCAAGCTCGCGATCACGCCGGTTGTTGGATCAAACCAGCGAGTGCCGGCCCGCAGCAACGCCAACGCCGTCAGCAGCGTGGCGATCGCCGCCGGAAGACGGGCCGCAAACTCGCTCGTGCCGAAGCATCGAAAAGCCGTGGCCATCGCCCAGTGCATCAACACCGGCTTATCCACAGCCAGCGTGTCGTTATACATAGGCACAATCCAATTGCCTGTATCCAGCATGGTCTGCGCGATCGCGGCGAACCGTGGCTCGTCCTCATCCCAAAATGGGGTTGCCGCAAAGCCCAAGGCCAAGCAGGCAGTGGAGGCGATCAGAACAATGGCAAGGGGATGACGAAGAGTCATGCGTGTGGTTCCATGGCTATGGGCGGGTTGCTTCTAGTGGGTTGACGCTGACACGCTGTATGCCAGTGGTGTTTCGTGATGAGTCGCTGCAACGGGACCGATCAAAATGAGTTCGCGGGCAAACAGGAGCGTCGGCATCCGGCACAGCACGGCGAAGCCCTTAGGCAGAGGCGAGGGAAGCTGGCTTTCGTAGCGGCTGTCGACGACTAAGTGCGTGGATGCATTGTGCTCTAGACGCTCGGCCACAGCGGCGGCCGATGGCAACTGCTCTATCTGTGTGCTTGCGTAGAACAAAAGGCTGGGCGGTACTGTGCCAAAGCCAGCCCAGTCAGCGGCGTCGGGCTTTTCGTGCACACGTGTCATCAGCGACTTAGCGCCTCGCGATTGGCTGATTCGATCGGCCCCCACCGCAGCGCAGAAGCTGACCAACAGGCACGAGCAGACGGCCAGCGTGGCCACCGCGTAGCTTCGATGGCCCGCCGACTGATACCTCCATGCCACAATGGCACAGGAGATAGGAATCAGTCCAACCAGCCCCAGCCATTCCAACCCAGGCGTCAACTGGGCCGCCGCCAATGGCAGCCCCACCCCACACAAGCAGCCGGCCATCGCGAGCACCACCCACGCCACTCGCATCACAAGAGCCATCGCTCGCTGAGGATCCCGACACCATCGCACGCAACTCGTGTCGCCTCGCATCCAGTCGGAGAGAAACAGTCCTGTCAGAATCGCAAACGCCGGATACGCCGGCCACACATAGCCTGGCAGTTTGGTCGCCGAGCCTGAAAAAACAGCCACCCAGACGAAGCACCAGCACGCCAGCAAACGCAGCGGCATCGCGCGGGCATCCTCAGCCACAGGCCGCTCGGCCCTTGGTTGCAGAATGCCAACGGCATGGGCCAGCGTTGCCAAGAGCACGACCGACCATGGGAACAGTCCAATTGCCAGGACGCACAGGTAATAAGAGAGAGGCGATCCCGAATGCCCTTCCATGGCGCCACTGAAGCGACCCACGTTGTGAACCCAGAGAAAGCCCCGCAGCCATGCCCCGTCTGTGCGCAGCGAGACCAACGCATACCACGGCCCGGCTACGAGGATCGCCGCGGCAAGGATCGTGAGTGGTCGAAAGCCGGCCGCAATCTCTTGCACGCGACTTCTTGCCGATTCTTTTTTGTTGTGCCGATCGTTTATCTGGAAGCCGTTGCGACGAGAAGCCATCTCTTGCCAGCAGCCAAAGAGGCCCAGCGACAGAATCGGCATCACAAACCCCACGGGGCCTTTTGCCAAAACCGCAGCACCGCAGGATGCACCGATCCCAATCGCAGAGCCCAGAGAGAGTCGCACCGGGCCTGTCAGGCCGGGGTGGGGCTGTTGTGTGGCCGTGCCTCGCACAAACAAGAAGAGAGCGAGCGTCGTAAAAAAGAGCAGTGGAGCGTCGGGAGTGGCCGCTCGTCCTCCGATGGCCATCCAGATAGAAGTAGCCATTGCCAAGCCACCGAGCAAACCAATCGTAGAAGCAAAGAGGGCCGGACGAAAAAGTTCGCAGCCAATGCGCCAGGTGAGCAGACAGGTGCCGATCGAGAGTACGGCCGACGCTAATCGGGCGCCGGTTTCATTCGGGCCTGCCAGCCAGAATCCGGCAATCTGGAGCCAGTTGGTGAGCACCGGCTTTTCAATGCGCAGCGCCCCATTCAACGTGGGCACAACCCAGTCGCCTCGCTGGAGCATGGCGAGCGAACAGGCTGCGTTCTTGGGTTCGTCTTCGTCCCAGAGCGCCGGTCCTCCCAGATTGGTCAGCAGCACGACCCCAGCCACGGTGGCGACGAGCAGGCCGTGCAAGAGCGTTGTTCGCACGCGAATCCATCCTGTTTACAAAGCAAAAAATGGCTGCGGCCCAACGGAATGCCCGGCCGCTTGAACGGGCAGGGAGGGTAGGGGCCGCTGCCGCGAGGGTCAAGTCGTCCAAATCGTTGTTTTCAACGGGTTTACGGCCGGTTGACCAGTGGCGTGGGACGGGTATGTTCAAGCATTCCCCCGATTGCCTTAAGGATGGGGTGTTCTTAACTGGGAGAGTGCTCTTTGGCTGACGATTTCAACGCAGACGATCCGAATCCAGACGGCGTAAACCCAGAAGGAAGTTCAGCGGATGCCCCGAAAGCCGATGGCGCAGCCGGCGACGGCATGCTCCGCGACAACGTGGGCGGTCGGCTGATCGAACTGCCGATCGAGCAGGAACTCAAAGACAGCTACCTGACATACGCCATGAGCGTGATCGTCAGCCGAGCGCTGCCAGACGTACGGGACGGCCTCAAGCCCTCGCAGCGGCGAATTCTCGTGGCGATGAACGACCTCAACCTTTCGCCAGGCGCTGGCCGCGTGAAATGCGCGAAGATCTCTGGCGACACCAGCGGCAACTACCATCCCCACGGCGAGAGCGTGATTTATCCAACTCTCGTACGCATGGCGCAGGAATGGAACATGCGGCACGTGCTGATCGACAAGCAGGGGAACTTCGGCTCAATCGCCGGCCTACCAGCCGCCGCCATGCGGTATACGGAAGCTCGGCTGTCGCCGATTGCTGCTCTGCTGCTGGATGACTTGAACCTCGACACCGTGGACTATGTGCCCACCTATGACGAGCGGAATACCGAGCCTGTCGTGCTGCCAAGCCGGTTTCCAAACCTCGTCGTTAACGGGGCGGGCGGCATTGCCGTTGGTATGGCCACGAGCATCCCGCCCCACAACCTCGGCGAAGTCTGTCGGGCACTTGTGAAGCTTATTGATGTGCCCAACACATCCATGGCCGAGATTCTGCAGATCGTGCCCGGCCCAGACTTTCCCACCGGCGGCATTGTGATGGGCCGTGAGGCACTGGCCCGTGGCTATCTGACGGGACGCAGCACAATCACCGTTCGGGCAAGAGCCAGCGTCGAAGAGTTTGGGAAAAATCGCACGCGGATTGTCGTCACCGAAGTGCCCTATCAGCAGACGCGAGATTCGATTGAAGAAAAAATCGCAGAGCTTGTCAGCGACGATCGGATCAAAGGTATCTCTGCGATCCGAAACGAGAGCGACCTCAAGGAGCCCGTGCGGCTGATTCTCGAACTGAAGCGGGATGCCGATCCCGATGTGGTGTTGAACCAGCTTTATCAGTTTTCATCGCTGCAGATCACATTCTCGCTCATTTTTCTGGCGTTGGTTGACGGCAAACCCCGCATTCTCTCGTTCAAAAATATGCTGGAGGAGTTTTTGCGTCATCGTACGGCGGTGATCCGCCGTCGCACGCAGTACTTGCTCCAGCGCGCTCGCAGCCGCAAGCACACGCTTGAAGGTCTCCTGGTAGCGCTGGCCAACCTCGATGAGGTGATCAAGATCATTCGCAGTTCGAAGTCGCAGGCCGAGGCGAAAGAGCGGCTTACTCAGATTCAAACTCCCGCGGCGCTCTTGGAGCGGGCGCTGGGCGCCGACGGCTTTGCGATCATGCAAGAAGAGCGCGGCATCGCCGACATGTATGGGCTCTCGCCTGTGCAGGCTGATGCGATTCTGCGGCTCACGCTCGGCCAACTCGTAAACCTCGAGCAGGAGAAGCTCTCCGGCGAGCATCGCGAATTGCTCGAGAAAATCGTCGAGTTCCGCCGCATTCTTTCGAGCGAAGCCAATATCCGTGGCCTCATCCGCGACGAGCTTTTGGAAATCGAAAACAAGCACGCCGACGAGCGCCGCACAGAAATCAGTGGTGAAGCGGGCGACATTCGCGACATGGCCGAACTGATCACCGAGGCCACGATGGTGGTTACGATCAGCCGCGCGGGCTACGTGAAGCGAACCTCCGCCGACACCTATCGCGCGCAGCGTCGGGGCGGCAAAGGCCTCTCGGGCGCCCGGGCTGACGAAGAGGATCCGATTGAGCACCTTTTTGTGGCTAGCACTCACGACTGGCTCCTCGTTTTCACAACGCTCGGCAAAGTTTTTTCGATGCGGGTTTTTGAGCTCCCGGAACTGGCTCGTGATGCCAAGGGCAGGGCGCTTGTGAATCTGCTGGAGTTTGAGTCAGGCGAAAAGGTGGCCGACTGCCGGGCCGTGTCGGGTTTCGAAGATCCAAACCAATGCCTGCTGCTGGCCACTCGCAGCGGCATGATCAAAAAGACCGCGCTCGAACAATATCGCCGCCGCCGGACGAAAGGGCTCATTGCCGTCAAGTTGCGAGAAGGCGACGAATTGGTGGACGCCGTTGTGACGAAGCCCGGCGACGAACTTGTGCTCGCCACAGCCAAGGGTATGGCGATCCGCTTTCCCGAATCAGATGCTCGGCCGATGGGCCGCGACACCAGCGGCGTGCGCGGCATCAAGCTCTCTGCCGGTGACCGGCTGGTGGGAATGGTGGTGGCCGATCCGGATGCCACGCTGCTCACGATCTGCGAGCACGGCTACGGCAAACGTACGCCATTTGGGGTCGGGACAGAGCTCACCGGGCCCGAGCCAGGGAGTGAGGATGAGGCAGAAATCGCCTCCAGCGATGTTCCGGACAGTGCTTCTGCCGGAACCGAGCCAGCCGACGCCGAGTCATCCGAAGAATCCGTCGACGGCAATGCCAGCACGGCCCGTTACCGCACGCAGCACCGCGGCGGCAAAGGCGTGCGGGATATTAAGACAACAAAGCGTAACGGCGAAGTGGTGTCGATTGTATCGGTGCGAGACGAAGATCAGGTGTTGATGATGACAGCCAGAGGCAAGATCCAACGCGTGAACGTACGCGAGATCAAGCCGATCGGCCGCAATACCCAAGGCGTACGAATCATGCGGCTCGATGCCGAAGACGCGCTCGCCGCTGTCGTGCCTGTGCCGCCCGGTGAGGTCGAAGAAGCAGTCGATTCGGAAGGCGAAGCCCCGTCAGTCGAGTAGCCCAAGACGCCTCGTTTCATATCGTCCCCGCAGGCATTGCTCTTTCCCTTACCTAAAGGAACGTCTTATGCGAATTGCTGTCGTGGGCACCGGCTACGTCGGCCTCGTAACCGGGACATGCCTTGCCGACAGCGGCAATAGAGTGACCTGCCTCGATATCAATGCGGACAAGATCGCACGCCTGCAAAAAGGCGAGATCCCAATCTATGAGCCTGGGCTGCAGGGGCTTGTCGCGAGGAACACCGCTGTCGGGCGGTTGGTATTTACCACCGACACCGTTGCGGCCATTGGGTCTGCGGAGATCGTTTTTTTGGCTGTCGGCACGCCGCCGTCAGCAGATGGCGCGGCCGATCTGTCAGCCCTCTGGAAAGTGATCGACTCGATTGCGGCTCATCTCGACCCTCTCGCTGTGATCGTTACAAAAAGCACTGTACCCGTGGGCACCTGCGCCGGAATTGAGAAGCGGTTGCTCGTGCTCACCGGCCGAGCCTGCCGCGTGGCGAGTAACCCGGAGGTTCTCAAGGAAGGGGCGGCCATCGAGGATTTCCAAAAGCCCGACCGCGTGGTTGTAGGCGTACGATCGGCTGATGTGGCTGACGTACTCCGCAATCTTTACGCCCCCTTTCTACGCACAGAGAATCCGTTTCTGGTGATGTCGCCAGAAAGCTCGGAGATGACAAAGTATGTCGCCAACGCACTGCTGGCCACGAAGATTAGCTTTATGAACGAAGTGGCTAACCTCTGCGAGCGCATGGAGGCCGACATTGATGACGTGCGTCGCGGCATTGGCCACGACAGCCGGATCGGATTTGCATTTCTTTTTCCGGGCGTTGGGTATGGAGGTAGTTGCTTTCCTAAGGACGTGCAGGCGCTGGCTGCAATGGCTCGCGACAAAGGCCTCGTGCCACGGATGCTCAATGCAGTGCATGAAACGAACATCCTCCAGAAACATATCCTGGGACAGAAAATCGCGGCCTCCTTTGGTGGGCACCTTGCTGGGCGAAAAATCGCCATCTGGGGGCTGGCCTTCAAGCCTCGCACCGATGACATCCGGGATGCTCCAGCCATCGATCTGATCGAGCAGTTGCTTGCAGGAGCCGCGCAGGTGACGGTGTACGACCCCGAGGCGATGGCAAACGTGCGGGCGATTTACGGCAATCGGCTCATCTATTCCACATGTGCAATGGACGCTCTGAATGGGGCAGAGTGTTTGGCGATCGTGACGGAATGGGGGGACTTTCACCACCCAGACTTTGACGACATGGCCCGTCGCATGGCCGCTCCAGTAATCTTCGATGGCCGCAACCTCTACTCGCCGGCCGACATGCACGCCCGGGGCTTTACATATCACTCGATTGGGAAGTCGCCGGTGATCGGCAGTTGATGCTGCTGAGTGGATTCTGCTGGCCCTGAGTCGTGCGGGGCTTTCTGGCCAGGATATCGCCGCATAGGAGCCTCAATTTTGGCGCAGTTTGACAGTTGAATTTGCGGGCGATTAGAGTTCGCAGTCTCACAGTGACTTTTTTGGGAGGCTCCCTTTCGCCGACAGCCTTCCGCACGACCCTTTTTTCGGAGACTTCTGAATCGTGAACATGACCCTGAAATTCGCGCACGCTTCCCGTGCCTTCATGGCCTTTCTCGCCGTCCTTGTTGCCGCGATCTCTCCTGCGATTGTGTTTCCCGCAATCGCTCAGGCGGCTACACCGGAGGCCCAAGCCTCGTCGGAAGCCGTCTGGCTGTTTGGCGTTTACGGCTTGTGGTGGTCGCTGGCCGTGGCCGGTTCGATGCTCGCGCTTTTTCAAGCATGGCAGTTCTTTCAGTGGATGAAGGTTCAGCCTGCTGGCAATCAGAAGATGATTGAAATTGCTGGCTACGTACGGACTGGGGCCGACGCCTATCTCAAACAGCAATACAAGGTGGTGGCTGGGTTCTTCCTCGTGATTTTTCTCTTGCTGCTCATTCTGGCTTTTGTGCTCAAGGTACAAAGCCCGTGGGTGCCGTTTGCGTTTCTCTCTGGCGGTTTCTTTTCTGGACTGGCCGGTTGGTTTGGAATGAAGACGGCAACGCTGGCAAGCAACCGCACGGCTGCAGGCGCCGAGCGATCCCTCAACGAAGGCTTGCTCGTAGCTTTTCGCTCGGGCGCTGTGATGGGGCTGACAGTGGTGGGCTTGGGGCTCTTGGACATCATGCTCTGGTTTTTCATTCTCTACTGGCTGGTGCCAATGTTTGGATTTAAGCCGCTGTCGCTGGAGGAGATCACCGTCACGATGCTCTGCTTCGGCATGGGAGCAAGTTCGCAGGCACTTTTTGCGCGTGTTGGCGGTGGGATCTTCACAAAAGCGGCTGATGTTGGGGCCGATCTGGTTGGCAAGGTCGAACACGGCATTCCAGAAGACGATGCTCGTAATCCCGCTACGATCGCCGATAATGTTGGCGATAACGTGGGCGACGTGGCGGGCATGGGTGCCGATCTCTACGAGAGCTATTGCGGCAGCATTTTGGCCACATCGGCGCTCGGAGTGGCGGCGTTTGTAGGCGACTATCGGATGCAGATGGCAGCCCTCTTTCTGCCGATGGCGATTGCCGCAGTCGGCACGCTTTTGTCCATCTGGGGCATCTGGCAGGTGCGAACCCAAGAGGATTCCTCCCAGAAGGCACTGCTTGCGGCGCTCGCCAAGGGCATCAACTTCTCCACGATGGCCATCGTAGGTGCCTCTTTTGTGATTACATTTCTCCTCGTCGGGTGGGTTCACATCGGCATTGCCGTCAGTGTAATCGTTGGCCTCGTGGCTGGCTGGTTGATCGGCAAGTGGACCGAATACTCAACGAGCAACGAATACGCGCCCACCAAGGAACTTGCCGATCAGGCCCTCACCGGCCCGGCAACGATCATTATCGGCGGCATTGCCGAGGGCATGCTCAGCACGTGGGCACCGGTGCTGATCACTGGTGCGGCCACGCTCTTAGCGTTTGGTTTTGCCAACGGGTTTGACTTTAAGGATCCCAACACATTTGCCTTGGGTCTCTATGGGGTGGGCATCGCTGCAGTCGGAATGCTCTCCACGCTTGGCATTACTCTGGCAACGGATGCCTACGGGCCAATCGCCGATAATGCCGGTGGCAATGCTCAGATGGCTGGGCTGGACGAAGTGGTGCGAGAGCGGACAGACGCACTGGATGCCCTAGGCAACACTACGGCCGCCACGGGCAAGGGATTTGCTATCGGTTCAGCGGCCTTGACCGCGCTGGCGCTTTTGGCTGCGTATATCGAGGAAGTGCGAATCGGATTTGATCGCTGGGGCCAGGTTGTGGCAGAGAACATTCCCGGCGAAGCCCTGCAGCGGCTCTATGTGAAAGGCGAAAAACGCGATCTCAAGGAAGGAGATTGGGTGAAGCTGGCCGGTGGACTTGCCGTGAAGATCGGCGCAGATCCGGAGAAAAATGCCACGTGGATGATCCTAGATCCCAAGGCAATTCCAGAATTTACAAAGCTCAAGAACCGAGCCGTGATCGACACGATTCCTTCGCCGGCAGGCATTGCCGACTTGGAAGCAGGCAATCGAATCGTAGCGGTCAAAAATGCTCGAATGGCCGACTACATGCGGTTCTACGATGTGACGCTTATGAACCCGAAGGTGCTCGTGGGCCTCTTTATCGGAGCGATGAGCACATTTGTGTTCTGTGCGCTCACGATGAAGGCGGTCGGCCGGGCTGCTAAGGGGATGGTGGAAGAGGTCCGCCGGCAGTTCCGTGAGAGGCCGGGCATTATGCAGGGTACAGAAATGCCTGACTATGCAGCTCCTGTGGCTATCAGCACCAAGGCGGCGCAGCGGGAGATGATTCTGCCGTCGCTCTTGGCGTTGCTCGTGCCGATTGTGATTGGGCTGCTACTGGGCGTGGGCGGGGTGATGGGGCTTCTCGTCGGCGGACTCACGACCGGCTTCTGCGTGGCTGTATTCATGGCCAACGCAGGTGGTGCGTGGGACAACGCCAAGAAGCACATCGAGTCGGGCGTACACGGCGGCAAAGGGACGGAAGCTCACAAGGCAGCCGTCGTGGGCGACACGGTGGGCGATCCATTCAAAGACACCAGCGGCCCAAGCCTCAATATTCTCGTCAAGCTTATGAGCATGGTGAGCGTGGTAGTGGCTGGCCTTGTGGTTCGCTACAGCCTCGAAGCGTTGGGTATTTTCTAATCGCGTCATCTGTGGGCGCGTGATCGCGTGGCAGCTGGATTTTCGTTTCACGTTGCTGCAGCGAGCCCTTGCGGCGCGCGCGCGGGCACGCTTGCAACGTCGCACGGCAGCGTGCCAACGCCTCTCTTTATGCCGGTGGCCACAGCGGCCACTGTGAAGGGGGTCGACATCGGCCGCGTAGCCGAGACTGGCGCAGGGGTGCTCTTGGCCAATACCTACCACCTTCACTTGCGGCCAGGCGAAGCGGTCGTGGAGCAGGCAGGAGGCGTGGGACGGTTTATGGGATGGCCCGGCCCGACGCTGACTGACAGCGGAGGCTTTCAGGTGTTTAGCCTCGCCAAGCAAGTGAAAGTGACGGAGCAGGGGGCTTGCTTTCGTTCACATTTGGATGGCAGTGCCGTCGAACTGACTCCCGAAAAAGCGGTGCGCATTCAGGAGCAACTGGGTGCCGATATTGCGATGCAGTTGGACGAGGTGGTGGCCCTGCCGGCCGAACGAGGCTGCGTGGAATCTGCCATGCGTCGGTCGCTGCGATGGGCCGAGCGGTGCCTCGCTGCCAGATCGGCGAGCGGTCAGGCGATGTTTGGGATCGTGCAGGGTGGATTGGAGTCCGACTTGCGGCAGGAGAGTGCCGAGCGACTGCGTCAGATGCCGTTTGAAGGCTATGCCGTGGGAGGCCTGTCGGTGGGGGAGGGGCCGGAGGCCATGGACACCGCATTGAAGGCAACCACGCCACACCTGCCCGCCGACAAGCCCAGGTATCTGATGGGCGTGGGCCAGCCTCGCGACATCATCGCCGCAGTGGCAGCCGGCATCGATATGTTTGACTGCGTGCTGCCCACTCGCTGCGGCCGCAACTCGCTGATTTATACATTTGACGGCCCCTTGCGGCTGCGGAACGCCTGCCATGCAAGCGATCAGCGCCCGCTGGAGGAGGGCTGTCCGTGCCGCGCGTGCCTGCACGGCCGCAGCTATATCCGGCATCTGTTTATCGCTGGCGAGATGCTTGGGCCAGTGCTGGCATCGATTCACAATCTGACGTTCTACCAGCGGCTGGTTGCAATGCTTCGAGCAGCGATCATGGACGGAAGGTTTGAAGAGGTCTCTCGTGATCTGCTGCCGCGACTCTCCGCCGGACTGCCGGAGCCAGATGCAGGGTGACCCGTCGATCCCATGGCTGCGAATTCCCCTGCTTCAGAAGCCAGTGGGCCTCGGGGCCGAAGGAAATAGGCACTGTTAACGTGAGCAGCGGGCCCAGATCGAATGCTACTTCGAAGGCGTGGCCCCCTTGGAATGAGTCCTTCAAAAGGGCACCGCGCATGTCGGGCTTGTCCGTCTGACGCAATCGCCACTACATTTGCCATTCTTGAAATCCTGTTCTCCGTTCCCTTCCGCCTCCCGCGGGCCTTTGCGCCCACAGCAAGGCCGCCAGAGAGACCCATGCAGCACCCACCCATTTCGCTCCTGCCGCTGCCCTCGCCGGGCGGCACGGCTGTCGGTTGTGTCGTTCAGATCCCGATCGCCCAAGCCAATCCTGGGGGCAACAAGGTGCCGGGCACGCTGGAGTTGCTCGTTTCGTATCTGCCGTTCGTGCTGGTGGTGGTGGCGGCTTGGCTACTCCTCTACCGGCCAGAACGGGAACGGATGCGACGCCAGCAAGAGTTGCTTGGATCGCTCAAAAAGAACGACCGTGTGGTGACCTCTTCTGGCATCTACGGCACGGTTGCCAACGTGGAACGTGATGCCGACAGAGTTTTTCTCCGCGTGGATGACTCCGGTAACGTGAAGATTGCCGTCACTCTGGCAAGTATCGCCAAAGTGCTCGACGCTTCGACGGAATCTTCCGCAACGGCACCGTAAAAAAACGTACCGCGACACGCTCGCCAAAAAATCAATCAGCCAATCCACTCAAACCCGACCACTGATCCCGAAAAGAGATTCGTATGAACCATAGCCTTTCCATGCTGCTGTTTGCACAGGCCACAGACGTTCTCTCAAGCGCCGCACCAGCGGTTGCCTCGATGCCTTGGTGGCGGGAGGGCTGGGTTCTCTGGGTGATCACGTTGTTGACTGTGGCCGTGCCAACCTTACTGGCTTGGATTTTGGCCAGCCGACTGCGGGCCGCCGACATGTGGGGGCGCATCGCCGCGGTGCTCGTTGCAACGACGGCAGGCTGCGTGATCGCAGCGATGGGGTGGCCGCCCCGGCTGGGCATCGACTTAAAGGGTGGAGTGATTCTCATCTACGAGATCGACTCCACCAAGCAGGTAACCGGGCAAGTCGACGATTGCATTGGCCGCATCGAGCAGTTGCTCGAGCGGCAGGATGGACGGCTGGGCACGGCCTCTCGCACCGCCGACGGACGCATTGCAATCACGCTGGATACGACCGACTTGGCGGCCAGAGAATCCTTTCTGAAGAACGTTGAGAAACTTGATTTTGGGGATGCGCAGGTGCGGTTGGCAGCCCGCAGTACAGTCGGCGACGCGCTTCATCTAGCGTTTGACGTGCAGGGGCACACGGCACCTGTGGACATGGACAAGCTCGTGGCGGCCGTCAGTCGCCGCGTGAATCCAGGCGGCCAAAAAGAGGTTACGGTGCGTCGCTATGGACTCGACCAGCTCGAAGTAATCGTACCTGACGTGGATCAAGCCGAGGTCGATCTCATAAAGCGGGTGGTGTCGAGCGCGGGCGTTTTGGAATTTCGGATCACGGCCAACCCAGAAGACCCTCGCCACAGGCGGGCGGTTGAATTGAGCAGTCGCGGTGCCAGCACAACAGTCACAGACGGCAAGGTGGCGATTGCGCGATGGGTGCAGTTGGACACGAAAAAAATGGACCCGGCCGAAGACCGCGGCCTGATCACGCGGGCGTTGCCCGATGGCCGCGTTGAAGTGCTCGTTGTGCTGGACCGATTCAACGTCACCGGCGGCTATCTCTCGCGATCCTCTTCGAGCTACGACAGCAACCTGCAGCCTTGCGTCAACTTTGCATTTAATTCGGCCGGCGCCGCCTTGTTTGGAACACTGACTGGGCAGAATCTGCCCGACCCAGCCAATCGGCTCAAAAGCCGGCTGGGCATCGTGCTTGACGACACGCTCCTTTCGGCCCCTACGATTCAAAGCACGATTTCCGGTGACGGCCAGATCACTGGCAGCTTTAAGCAGGCCGACGTGGAATTTCTGGTAGGCGTGCTCAACGCGGGAAGCCTGCCAGCGGCGCTTTACAGCGAGCCGATCAGCGAACAAAAGATCAGCCCGCAACTGGGGGCAGACACGATCCGCTCCGGCACCCGCGCCATGCTCTTGGCAATGATTGCCGTACTCACGTTCATGCTGGCGTACTATCGTTTTTCAGGATTTGTCGCAGACCTCGCGGTGCTGCTCAACGTTGTGCTCGTTGTGGCGTTAATGATCTCAGTGAAGGCCGCCTTCACGCTTGCTGGTTTGGCTGGCCTCGTGCTTTCCGTGGGCATGGCTGTAGATGCCAATGTTTTGATCTACGAGCGCATGCGAGAGGAAGTGGACCGCGGTTCAGCAATTCGAATGGCGATTCGCAACGGCTTTCAGCGGGCGTTTGCCACGATCGTGGATTCCAACCTCACCACGCTCATCACGGGGTTTGTGCTCTTTGCGATTGGCACTGACCAACTCAAGGGATTTGCTGTCACGCTCATCTTGGGCCTCACGCTCAATTTGTTTACTGCTGTTTTTTGTTCCCGAGTCGTCTTTGACCTCGCGGAGCGGAATCGCTGGATTTCAAAACTGTCGATGGCTCGGTTTTTTGGGCAGACGAATTACAAGTTTGTGTCGTGGATGCGTCCGGCGCTCATCGGCTCAACGATTTTCATTCTGCTAGGGTTTGCTGCGGCATTGCAGCGAGGGCAAGGGCTGTTTGACATCGATTTTACAGGCGGCACCAGCGTGCAGGTGGCCTTCAAGCCCGACCAAGGGCCCGATGTGGCGGAGGTGCGGCAGGCCGTGGCTATGTTGCCCGATGTGGCAGTGAGTACCGTCACAGTGGCCGACGGCGGAACGAGTTTGCGATACAAGATCGACACGTCGCTGCGTAGCGATGACGAAGTGGAGCAGACGCTCCAGAAAGTGTTTCCAGGTCGATTGGCCACCTACTCGATGGGCTTTGGCGAGATCACATCCACGTCGAAGAAGCCGGATGAGAAAACAGAAAAGGACAAGGCCGAGGACTCGGCTGAGAAAGCAGCGGAGAAAGCTGACGCAGTCGAACCGGAGGTTGAGTCGCTCTCTACGAGTGTCCCGCTCGATTTCCCGGAGAAAATGAACCTACTGACTCTGCGGGCCACGATTAAAGATGCGTTGGAGACCGAGCAGGTGGGCGATGCGCCGTTTGAGCTGGAGGCCGAGGGCATGACAACCCGCTCGAGGGCCTACCGAGTGTGGGCTCTTTCCACGTCGCTGGATGCTGTCACCACCCGCCGGGTGCTCGAACGCGTGGCCAAGAAACTGGCCGACACTCCAGTCTATCTCTCGGCCAACATGATCGGAGGCAAAGTGGCCGGCAACACGAAAGTGACGGCCGTCTATGCGTTGCTGGCAAGCATGCTCATGATCGTGCTTTACGTCTGGGTGCGGTTTCAGAACGTGGCCTTTGGGCTTGCTGCAGTCGTGGCATTGGCCCACGACGTGCTCGTCACGGTTGCATGCTTGGCCATCAGTAAATACATCTCGCCGTTTCTTGGGTGGGCCTTGGTGGACGACTTTAAGATCAGCCTCGATGTCGTGGCGGCACTCTTAACGATCGTAGGTTTCTCGATTAACGACACGATCGTGATTTTTGATCGCATGCGAGAGATTCGCGGCAAGAGTCCGTTCGTGTCGAGCGACATGATCGACAAGGCTGTTAATCAGACGTTGAGTCGCACCATCCTGACATCAGGCACGGCCCTGTTGGCTACGCTGATTCTCTACCTGTTCGGTGGCCAGGGCATCCATGCCTTCGCGTTTGCCATGCTCGTGGGGATCATCACCGGCACCTACAGCACGATCTACATCGCTTCGCCGATCGTGCTGTGGCTGCAAAATTCTGGCGGTATCCAGAAGGCACGGGTATCGGGCACGTAGGAAACGTGCCCGGCGTGTTTTTGTGCGGCATGCAATGAGTAACGGTTAGGGAAACTTTTCCGGTGCGACCCGTTGTGCAGGCTTTCTCGCAATTTTCTCGCTAAGCTGCGGCGCGGCCGTTGGGCATGGGCCGTCGATGGGTCTCACGACGCCTGCTTGGAAAGCGTGGCGCATACTTGACGTGTGGCCACAGTGGTGCCCGAGGAAATTGAATGTCAAAGATCGTGCACGCAGTTCGTTTTTTTATTGGGTTGTCGATGGTTGCAGCCGGCGTATCGCTCGCCGCGCCCCTGGTTGTGCCTGTGGTGTCGGTTGTCGTGACTGCTTACGGGGAGACGGCATCCCATGGAACTCTTTCGTCTGCCGGTAGTCCGGCAGTCCGTACAACAGAGCAGGCGAATGATATGGGGAGCTATGCCGCCCATACGATTCCAGATGTTCGCAACAGTATGGCGGGTCAGCCATCGCTTGCAGCGACAAATCCTGCCGATGGCCAAGTGGCTGCAGCGATGGCCGCAGCGATGAACTCTCCAGCGATCGTAGAGCAGACGTATTTTCCTCCAACGCCTCCACGGCCACTGCCGCAGGTGGCTCCCGAGTTTGGCCGTGGAGCTCCTGGATTGGATGTCACCTACCGCTCAACGCTTGACATCCCGCCACCACCCCTCTTGGACATTCATGCACCGCCCCCAATGGCGGCTGGCCATACGGCAGGTTTTTTGCCAGCTGCCGCAGTGGTGCCGGGAGGGCTGCCGACCGCTGCGGCCGTTGCCTATGCGGCTCCACCGGCTGGGTATACCGTGCGGGACGGCGATGACCTCACAAGCATTGCCACAAAATTCTATGGCCATCCCGGTGCCGCCAACGCCATTTGGCTGGCCAACAGAGATCGGCTCACAGATCCCAATCTGTTGCCCATTGGTTTAGAGTTGCGCATTCCTTCTTCATGGAGCGTGCCGGCAACACGGGCCTCACAAGCCTCGCAGCCTGTCATCGAACCGGCCGGCCGGCCTCGCGGTGTGCGAGTGGCGCCAGGAGAAACGCTGGAGACCCTGGCGCAGCGTTTCTACGGTGATCGGGCTATGGCAACGCGGATCTGGGAAGCCAACCGCAACGAACTGAGGAATCCAGCTCTATTGGTACCAGGCATGGAACTCCGTTTGCCCTGAGATCGCTTACCGCTTCCGACTCAGCACAAGCGATAGAAATGTTTGGACGCGGCTGGCAATGCCGGCCGTCGAATCGGCCGCCAGCTTGTCGCCAGAGAGCGTCGAATCCAGCTGCATATAAAAGAGTGTTGCGTCAGCGGGTTTTTCTAGCTTAGGGGCTTTCGCAAACGGTTGGTCGAGTCGCTGTTCAAACCAGTCCTGTGGTCGCTGTCGCTTGAGCTGATCGAAGAGCCGGGTGGCATCCCGGTTGTCTGCTTCTGCGATGACCATGATTGGCATCTCTCGCTTCAGAATGTCCGACGATAATGCTGGCGAAATGGAAAGCCCCTTGGTTGCCCAGATCGGGCTGACGAGCACGAGGGCTCTCACCTGCTGCCCTTGTGGTCCGCTGACGAGCGGTGGCCAGGCAGCATCGGCTGTTGTCCAGAGTGCAGCCAGCGTGGCCCCTGTACCGCAGCCAACCACGCAGAGTTGGTTGATATCGAGTTCGCCGTCAACGGATTTGCGTTGGATACAGTTGCGCACCGTTTCAATGTCGCCTACAATTCCTGCCTGATCTCGCATGCGGCCCCCCGTTGTGGCGGCCATCAATTCTAGGTCCGTTTTTTTGAATGCCTTCGCTACGATTTCCTCCTCTTTACCGTTGGCCCACACCCGCCGCCTGCTGGCACCATGGCCTCGCAGATCGGGTGCGATCACGGCATAGCCTGCCTCCTGCAAGGCCGTGGCCAATGGCTCGACCGATTTGTGAGAGCCTTCCAGATCGTGCAACAAAATCACGGTGGCCAGCGGCTTTGTGTCTTCGTGCACCCGGTAATACCAAGCCACAAGACGTACGCCGTCGGAAGTTTCCAGCGACAGTTCTTCCACGGCGTTTGTGGCGGCAGATTGTTTTGCTGCAATCTCGTCAGCCGAAACGCATCGCAACTCCCAGATGCCAGCCGAATGCACTGCCAACCACAGAGCCACCAGCATCAGAAAAAATCGGGCGCGATGGAAAACAGCCATGGCAAGTATGACAAGCATGACAAGCATGGCAGAGACCTTCTGTTGACGGCACCGGCCCACACACAACCAGCCACGGCCAAAAAGCCGCATGGTTACGGGCCACGACTCTTGGAAATGCTATGCCGTAGCCCTCTTTCGAGTCAAATTGCCGAGGAGTTAGCTTCAGGGGGAATAGACTACAATAGAACAGCCGAATAGCATTGTTAATCTGGCATGGCGGCGTGTTTTTGCATGGACTCGGTTTTTAAATCGATTTTTGGACCGGTTTTTCGCGAAGTGGCCTCTCACGGAGGTTGAGTGCAACCAATGGGACTTTTTGAACAGGCAAAAGAGCGTTGGCAGTTGTACACGGGCGAAGAGGAAACTCCGCTGGATGGCGACACGCCAGCGTGGGCTGTGAGCCTTGCTATTCACGTCATTGTACTCCTGTCGTTGGCCCTTGTGGGGCTGGGTGAAATCCCCAAGATGGCCCGATCCTTTACGGTCATCGAAGCGCCGCAAGTAACCGAAGAGGACGTGCTTCTCACGCCTCAGGAAATCAGTTTTTCTGACGAAGCAGTCCCGACTGTGGGCGCCCAAAGTGAGCAGAGTGATGCGGTAGCGCAGGCCCTGGCCCCCACGCTCTCCGATGTGTCGGTCGTGCCAGTTGAGGCCGATCCAGATCTGATCAGCGATGTTCATTTGGAAGCCATGGACGCGCTTCCGACGGCGCAAACGATTAACACAAGCGTGGTCGTGAAAGGCTCCGTTGGTGTCGGCACAACCGGAGCGGCAGGAGCGGTTGACCGGCTGACAGCTGAGATTGCTAACTCACTCGAACAGCGGCCGACGGTGGTCTGTTGGGTGTTCGATCGCTCCGTCAGCCTGGCGTCGCAGCGGAAGGAAATCGCAGCTCGCTTAGGCCGTGTTTTTGATGAACTCGGAGCCAATCGATCAGAGAACAACCGGCCCGATCTCACGAACATTGTGATTGCGTTCGGCAAGGAAGTAAGCCTAGTCACCAAGCAGCCCACCGATGACGTGAACGAAGTCGTTGAAGCGATTCAAGGAGTGTCGGTCGATGATTCGGGCGTGGAGATGACATTCCAAGCGATTCGAGCCGCTGCGGAGACCGCGAAAGTTTTCCGAGTCACAGCACCCAAGAAAAACGTCATGATTGTTGTCTTCACCGACGAAGTGGGCAACGACTCCAACACAGCCGATCAAACAGCCCACTTCTGCCGCACGCTTGGCATGCCTATTTATGTGGTGGGCGTGCCAGCCCCGTTTGGCCTGCGGGAAGTGAAGATGAAGTATGTGGAGATGGATCCAAAGTTCGATCAGACCGAGCAGTGGGCCTTGATCGAGCAGGGGCCCGAGACGGCGTTCTCGGAGGTGGTGCGAGTGCATTCCGGACAGCAGGCCGACGAGGCCATCGACTCTGGTTTTGGTCCATTTCACCTCTCAAAACTCTGCGGCGAAACTGGCGGCATCTATTTCCGCGTGCATGCCAACAGCGGTGCCCGTAGGCGAGTCAACAATAACGAGACTGCACCAATGGCATCGCAGTTGCGATATTTCTTCGATTCGGAGGCGATGCGAGGCTACCAGCCCGACTATGTCTCGGCAGATAAATACAAGCAGGAGATTGACAGGAGTCGTGCCAAACGGGCGTTGCTTCAGGCGGCTGCCAGTTCGGAGATTAGTCCGATGGAATCGCCTGAAATGACATTTCCAAAGCAGAATGAGGGGGCGTTGGTCAACCTATTGGGCGAGGCGCAGAAAGTGGCTGCTAAGATCCAGCCAAAGATCGACGCGCTCTACGGGATTCTTGCAACAGGGCTTGAAGACAGGGAAAAGATTCGGGAAAAACGATGGCAGGCTGGCTACGATCTGGCATTGGGCCGAGTGCTGGCCGTCAAGGTGAGGACCGATGCCTACAACCTGATGCTCGCGCAGGCGAAGTCGGGTATGAAATTTAAAGACCCACACAGCGATACGTGGCAACTCAATCCAAGCGACGCTGTCACCGTTGGGTCGCAGACTGAAAAACTAGCCAAGCAATCGACGCTGCTACTTTCCCGAGTGGTGGCCGAGCATCCCGGCACTCCGTGGGCGTTACTTGCCAGCCACGAACTCCGCACCCCGCTTGGCTATGCGTGGTCGGAATCCCACACTGGCGTGAACAATCCGAAGCCCCCGGACGGCGGCGGTGGGAATGCCAATCCAGCCGACGACAAGAAGCGAATGATGCCTGCACCCAAGCCGAAGCGCAACCTCAAAAATCTTTAATACCACAGCGGTTTTTGTGGTTGCAGGCCGGGGGGATGGCGCGGCCGAAGTCACTTTCTCTCGGGACAACGCAAGGAGGTCGGACAGCAGAGAGCCGAAGGGGAAACGCTTTCGCCATATGTGCGGCCAACCGGATTTCACGTTGGCTGACGCCTCGGGCCTAGAAGCCAAGGCGGTGGAAGCGGCGCGGAGCCGAAGTTTCAAAAACTGCAAAAGTCGCAGTTAGAATGTGAGGCTGTCTTCAGCAAAGTAGGTGCGGCTTTCGTAGGCGTGAAAGCTTCGGGAGATCCGCTGGGCCAAAACTTGGATGAACAGGCCTCGAAACTGAGCCTCGCTCTGATCGCTTGTGGGCACCGCGCTGTCGGCTGGAAACGTGAAGTCATCGACGCGTTTTTCGAAGACCACCTTTTTCTTTGCGATATCATATACCCGCACATGAGCTGTCGCGTGGCCTCGGTAGAGCGTTGATCCCTCGTGCATACGAAACTCTTCGAGGTCGATCGCCACGACCAGATCGGCATCTAGCGACTTCCCTAATGTGGTGTAGTCAACCCATGCGTTTTCATCAATCCAACGGGCGACTTCCTGTTGGTCGATCATCTTGAGCTTGCGCACGTTCTGGTCGAGTAGTGAGCCCACCATGCTGGCCAGTTCGCGAGAGGAACCCGCGTCACTGAACTCAAGTTCAACAATTGGTTTACAGACCACCGCTACGTGCTTGCCACGGAGCCCATTAAATTCTGCCTGAACATCATTCGGCATGAACAAATACGTGAGCGTGCCGAGTGTCGAGCAACCGCTGCACAGGACTGGTAGCAGGAGGCAGGCCCCGATTGCGATGCGGACGCCGAGTGGAAATCGCAGGTGCATGAAAGAGTCTTTCTGGCCGCCGTCTGGCCGGGGGGGGCGGATGCTTGCAGGGCAGGGAGGGTAGCCCGCGAACCAAGCCGATTCAATGCCGCTTCCATCGGCCCAAATGCCAGAATCCGCCGGTCTTCCAGACGAATGGGGCCGGACCAGAGCAGTTGCCACTGTCGGAAGCCTCTTGCGGGATGCCACAATGGGCTCGCATGAAAACACTTCTTTCCTCACATCGGCCGCAAGCCAGCGATTTTCTGGCCGCGATTGCAACTGGCCTGCCTCGCGAGGGATTGTGGTCGGCGCCGATGATTGTCGGCGTATCGGGAGGAGCCGACAGCGTGGGGTTACTGTTGGGATTACATGAGCTTGCATTGCACAGCAGTTCGCAGTTGATTGTTGCCCACGCAAAACACGACCTGCGGCTATCCGCTGCCGACGATGAGGCTTTTGTCGCCGCGCTCGCCGGGCGGTTGGGGCTGCAGATGGCGTCGCGAGAACTGGCCGTCCGCCACGACCCCCTGCATCTGGGCGAGGGCATTGAGGGCAGGGCACGCCGGTTGCGCCAGATGTTTTTTGTGGATCTGGCCCGCGAGACTGGAGCAAGGCACGTCGCTGTTGCTCACACGGCTGATGATCAGGCTGAAACAATCCTGCACAGGAGCCTGCGAGGCACCGGGTTGGTTGGCCTGGCAGGCATGTCTGTGGCCCGCCAACTGTGCGACGGCGTAGCCCTAGTCCGCCCGCTCTTACACACCTCTGGGCAGATGGTGCGAGCGGCCCTCATGGCGATCGGTCAACCATGGTGCGAAGATGAGTCGAATACAGACACTCGCTACGCACGCAATTTCCTGCGTCACAACATCCTGCCTCGCGTTACAGCCGGCCCCTATCCAGCGGCGGCGGAGTCGCTTGTGCGCTTGGGACAGCAGGCATCTCTTGTTGCACAGGCTATAACAAGCGCTGCCGAACACCTGCTCGACATCTACTCGCAACGCCATGCCGACGGCACGATCGTTGTTCGAATCAGCGGACTGGCATCGCTCAATACGCACCTCCTAGCGGAGATGTTTGTGGTGCTCTGGCGTCGCGAGCAATGGCCACAGCGAGACATGACGGCCAAACACTATGCCAGGCTGGCAGCGATTGCATCACAATCCGATGGTGCCGAGTCTGCCGTTGACCTACCCGGTGGGATTCGGGCTCGAAGCGTGGATCGAGGCATGCTCGAACTCCGACTCGTTTCAAGCACAGATCCGGCTTTGGCTGCCGGTTAGTGGTGCATGCCACGGGCTTTGTAGCCACCCCGCATCCGAAACCAAATCAGCAGCAAGGCGTAACAAACAAACATCGTTGCTGGCACCAGTGCCGTGAGCTTGAGCGCTTGTCGGCCGCCAAAGAGACCGGCTTTATCCACCAAGATCTTGTCTTCTTCGGCGTTCGGTTGGGCATCGTTCTTCCACCAATCAACCAGTTTTTGCTGCGACTTAATGGCCTCTGGTTTGGCTTTTTCGTTCTCCAATAACTCGAGGGCCCGCTGTGCCTCCTTGCCGGCATCTTCCAGCACGCCCACCTTGGCGCCGTCGAGTCCTGCTGTCTTGAGCCAGAGGAATTCATTTTCCTTGGGAGTTCCATCCTTCGTTCGCGATTCGTAGCGTTCAAACACTGCAGGGTTGGCTTGACGCAAGTTGTCCGAGGCATTTTTGTCTTGGAGAAACCCGATTCCAGGGCCGCCGAGCAGTCCGGCTGCAAGCATGCCAACGCCACCGGCAGCCCCCATGGTAATCGCGCCTCCCTTTGGAAACTGCTCACTCACAACCGCCAGCATCGTTGGCCAGAGGAATGTCTTGCCGATGCCGTAGACTGTCGCGGCCACGATGCACATGACGGCTCCTTCGGCGTTCCCCAAGAGCGTGAGGCCACTGGCTCCACACACAGCCGACATGGCCAAGAGGCCCAGCGGCGAAATCTTTTCAACGATTGGCCCGGCGAAAAACCGCAGCACAAACATCAAGAAAGACGTGTAGACAAAGAGCAGCAAGCCATTGGCCGGGTTGGCCATGATCGTGCCTGTGATCTTTGAGATCCACGAGTCGGTGCCCAGTTCCACATAGCCAACCAGCCCCTGGATCACGAGCAGGGCTGCCAGCAGCAGGTGGCCAAATCGAAAGCCCGTGGCTGCGCCAAACACCACCAACATCGCTGCTGCGATGCTGCCAGAGACCACCGGTGAGAGGCCCAGATCGCTCTTGAAAAAGAGCGCCAAGAGGCTACAGATCACAGCGGCCCCCACGATGCCCAACTCACCGAGCATATCGCGGTAGGAAATCCCAGAGCTACTAGCCTCACTTTTTGGAAATCGCTGGCCAAGCATCATAAGACCGTAAAGCACCACAGGCACGAGAAACAGCGATATCTGAATCTGCCAGACCACCGGCTTCATGCCGGCACCTCCGGCCATGAAGTAGCTCGCTAGCCCTCCCAGAATCAGGCCGCCCGGCCAGCCGGCGTGGAGAATGTTGAGGTAGTGCGTTTTGTTTTTTGGAAACAGCGTGGCGACCAGCGGATTCACGACGGCCTCGGCAATACCATTGCCAATGGCAAAGAGAAACATGCCCCAGAACAGACATTGAAACGCCAGCGGCTTGCCACCGGCGGCAAAGGCTGCGCCCGTTGCTAGCGTGAGCGCGGCCGACACGAGGTGCATCATAAATGCCGCGAACATGAGAGGACCAAAGCCAATGCGATCAGCGATCAAACTTGAAAGTAAAATGATGATGCCAAAGCCCGTGAGCCCACCGCCTGTGATCGCGCCCAGTTCCGTTTGAGTGAAGCCGTACTGCTCACCCCACTGGCCGAGAATGCCGCCTCGAATCGAGAAGCCTACGCCCGCGGCCAGAATCGCCATGAAGCCTGACCAGAGCAACCGCTGGGCGTGCGGAGATGCGGCCAACGATTGCTGGCGGGAATCCTTGACGATCGAACCGTTCGGCTGTGGGAGTGCGTGCATGCTATTTCACGTAAGAAAAAGGGTAGGAACAAGTAAAAACACAATCCAGCGCGGGGGAACTGTAGCACAGCCAGGTAGTCTGCGGGAATGGCAGGTTTCCGGCAAGCGTGGAGGCAAGGGCTGCACCTTGACCCTTCCCCATTCCAGGGCGTACTGTCCCGCCCCGTCTAGTTTTATCTTTCATCCGTTTGCCTTAATCCGTCGGCGTTCTCGCGTCGGCTCTTTGGTTATGCGTCACCCGTGAACAGTCTGGCTGACACACTCTGGATGCTCGTGCGCTGGGCCGTACCCGTTACGGTAGCCGGCGTTGTGGCGGCATGCGCGATTGGCTCAAGCCGCATCGGGGAAGAATTGCGAATCCGTGTGGAAGCGAGGTTGTCGCAGGAATTTCCCACTCTGACCGTGCAGGTGCAAGGGGCCAGCTTGGTAGAGGGGGAGGGGATCGTCGTGCGAGGTGTGTCGCTGGTCGATTCCAACATGCCCCAGCAGTGGCGTCAGATTCTTTGGGTCGACGAAATCAGATTGGGCTGCACCACGCATCTCAGCGAACTGGCCGCCGGCACGCCACGCATCACATCAGTGCGACTGCGCCGTCCAGTAGTCCATGCCGTGCGGCATACAGACGGTACGTGGAACGTTGCAAAACTCTGGCGCGAGCGTTCGCCTGAAACGCTCATGCCGGTGTCGATCGAGGATGCAACGCTGCTTGTCGATGACACATGCCAGCAATCTCGCACGACCTTGAGACAAGTGGGATGCGATATCCAGCCAGTGGCCAACGACCCAACGGGCCTCGGGTGGGCATCATTCCGTGGCAGTGTGGTGGGCGATCTTTTTGGCCGCGCCAACTTTCAGGGCAAGATTGCAGCCTCAAGCGGAGCGTTTGAATTGCAAGGGAACGTTGAATCTCTCGATATCTCGCCGCGACTCTTGGCAATGCTCCCCGTCGTGCACCAGCGCATTGCTGGAGAGCGGGTGCAAGACTGGCTGGCGGGATTGCGAGGCCACGTCGACTTGGCCTGGCAGTCATCGGGGTCGCTGCACAGCCTCGAAACGATTCTTGCGTCGGCATCCGGCCGGCTTGAGTCGGGGCGATTCGAGCACAAGTCGATCCCGTTTGCGATGAGCGACCTGTCGATGGCTTTTCACGCCGATCGCGACGGCGTGCAGTTCGAGAATCTAGAAGCACACTCCGGATCCACGCTCCTGCGTGGATCCGGCCGGCTGGCCAGTTGGCAAAGCAATGCGGATTTTGATCTCTTGGTGGAGGCCGAGCGATTGATCGTAAGCCGCCAGTGGGAAGGCTTTCTGCCGGAGCCACTTGCCTCCCAGTGGCGCAAGTTGCTGCCTGCGGGGGAAGTCGATCTGCGGGCGCAGCTTGTCCGACGCAATGGCCAGATCAATCCAAAAGTGTCTGTCCGCTGTCGCAATGCCTCGCTGACCCACTACCGTTTTCCGTATCGAATCGACCGCACTGTGGGCACGGTGGTGCTGGACGGCCCCGCTCTTTCTATTCACCTCACCGGCCAAGCCGGCGGCCATCCCGTAACCGTGCGAGGGTCGTTGCTCGCAGCGTCACACGGCACGCTTGCCGCCGACGCCACTGGATTTGTGGAGGTGCGAGGCGACGGCATGCGCATCGACGACAGCCTGCTGGCTGCCATGCCATCTCGCAGCGCCAATATCGTGCGTGCCTTGCACGGCGCAGGAACATTCGACTTTGTGTTCCGTCACGACCGCTCGCCTCAGATGCCGGGAGGATATACCAACTCGCTGAGCATCGGCCTGGTGCAGTGCAACATGTGTTATACGGGCTTCCCGTACCCACTCTCTCATGTGTCGGGCAGTATTCGCATGGATCGCGGACTGTGGACGATCAAAGATATCGTTGCATCCAACGACACAGGCATCGTGCGTTGTTCAGGCACGCTTGTGCCAAAGGCGGACGATGACGGCGAACTCACGTTGCATCTGACCGGCGCTGGCGTTGTGCTGGAGCGGGAGTTGCGAGACGCCTTGCCCAGAGGGATGAGACGCATTTGGAACGATATTGATCCACGAGGCAACATCGACTTTTCCGCAACCGTGCGACATCAAGTCAAGACGCGCCGTACCGACGTGGAACTGGAAGCCACACCGCAGGCAGAAACTGTTTCAATTGAACCCGCGTGGTTTCCCTACCGCCTCGAACAGTTGCAGGGGCGGTTGGTGTGGCGGGATGGCTTGCTGCGATTTGGCGGGGTACGTGGCGTGCATGCCCGCACAACCGTCGCCACCGAGGGCACCTGTCGTTTTACCCCCGATGGCGGCTGGCACGTTTCATTCGAACAACTCTCGGCCGATCGCTTCCGCGCCGATCACGAAGTGGTGCAGGCCATGCCTGATGGTCTGCAGCGTGCGATCGCCGCAGTTCACCCTCGAGGACTGCTTTCCTTGGCAGGATCACTCGATATCTACTCGACGACTGCCGCTCAGGCCACTGTTGCGACCATTGACACTCCCACCACACCTGCCGCACCGAGTGTGGAACCCACGCTCGGGCCGCCCGCTGCTGCATGGGATATGCATCTGGACATGGAGCAAGGAGCCTTGGATGTGGGCGTGTCGCTGGAGCACGTCCACGGCGGAGTCCATTTAAAGGGGCAGAGCGACGGCCGCACATGGAATTCGTCCGGCGAATTGGCGATCGACAGCGCTCTCTGGAAAGGCGTACAGGTGACGGCGCTGCAGGGGCCACTGGTAATGGATGCCGATGGCGTTCGGTTTGGCACAACAGCGGTGGTCCCCGGGCAAGAAAGGCCCCGCCGACTCTCCGCCCGAGTGGCTGGCGGTTCGATTTACGTCGACGGCAGCGCGACGTCCGGAGAGACGGGCATATTTGCGTTGAGAGCCGAGATAGAAAATGCCGATCTAGAGCGATTGGCTATGGATTCCAGCCGCGCCGTGCAGGGCGGAGGGCATCGTTCAAAAGGCAAGGCTTTTGGTGTGATCGAGATGAGCGGTTCGCGCGCCGGCACGCACTCGCTCGTTGGACGCGGACAAATGCGATTGCGAGAGGCCGACCTCTACGAACTGCCTGTCGTGGTGGCGTTGCTCAAAGTTCTTCGCGTCAAAGCGCCCGACCGAAAGGCATTTAGTTCGAGCCTCGTTGATTTTCGGATTGAAGGGCCGCATGCTTACCTCGATAATATCGAACTTGCAGGCGATGCGATCAGCCTCGTTGGCAACGGAGAGATCGACTTTGATACCAACATGCGGATGACATTCCGTTCCATTATGGGCGATTCCGAAACGCAGTTGCCCGTAATAAAACGCGTGCTTGGTGGCGCCAGCGGGCAGTTCATGTTGATTCATGTCGATGGCACGCTCTCTCAGCCGGAGATCACCAGCGAAGCTTTTCCAACGCTCTCTGCGGCGATTCAGCAACTCCAGTCGCAGCGACGATCCCCTGAGGGGTTGCGGGGTAGTACGAATGCAAGGCGAGACACTCTACGGGATAACCAATAATGCGAGCAGGATGCTGGCCGTGTGTATCAACGGAAGAAGGGCAGGCACGACCCCACAAGTTTTGACATACTGCCGTACCAAGCACCTCTGAAAAAATCGCACGCATGCGACCGAAAAAATGAAATCAAGCATGAATAATTTGGCTACAAACTTCGTCAAGATGCACGGGGCCGGCAACGACTACGTCTACATCGACTGCTTCGATGAGCCGGTGCCACCAGACCCCGCTGGGCTTGCCGTCTGGATCGCCGACCGGCACTGTGGTGTTGGCGGAGATGGGCTGGTGCTTGTGCTGCCCTCGGCGCATGCTGCGGCCCGGATGCAGATGTTCAATATCGATGGCAGCGAGTCGGAGATGTGTGGCAATGGCGTGCGATGTGTCGCCCACCTCGTGGTGGCCCGCGGCCACGCTCCCGAGGGTGGTGTCACGATCGAAACTGGGCGAGGTGTTCTCTCTCTGGAGGTGCATCGCACCGGAGTTCGTAGCTCACTTGTGCGAGTTGACATGGGCTCGCCCTTTCTTGCCGCTGCGGATATCCCTGTTGTTTTCACGCATGCCACAGGGAGCGAATCGGCGATCGTCGACGCCCCGTGCGAGGCCCTCCGCGATGCCGAGGCGTGGTGGGGGGACGCTGGCCTCGACCCACGCATGACATGTGTATCGATGGGCAATCCGCATGTGATTTTCTATTGCAGCGATGTGGCAAAAGTGCCGCTGGAGACAGTTGGCCCACGCATCGAGCAGCACCCGATGTTTCCTCGGCGGGTGAATGTGCACTTCGTGCAGGTTCTCTCACCCCAGGCGGTGCGTATGCGAACGTGGGAGCGGGGCAGCGGCATCACGCAGGCTTGCGGCACAGGAGCTTCGGCGGTGTGCGTGGCTGGCGTGCTGAGCGGTCGTACCGAGCGGCGAATCATTGCGGAAGTGCCGGGAGGATCGCTCGAACTGGAGTGGGCCGCTGATGGGCATCTCTTCATGACTGGCCCCGCACAGGAAGTTTTTACGGGAACAGTTTTTGCGGAAACATCGTGCGTAGGCTGACCCCGCTTATGAATATAGCTAGGAAGGGAATCTGTTTGTGAAACTGACCTCACCGTTTGCCATCGGGGCATGGTCGCTTACCTCCACGGCCTGCATTCGGCAATGGATGAGCACGCTCGACTCTAGGGCAGATTTTGCCGATCCCACAGTCGACCCGGTTCATCCAGAGTATCGCGGCGCAAAAATTTATGTTTTCTGGCACGAAAATATTCTCATGCCGCTGTTTCTCCGCGGGCACTCCAATATTTCAATGCTGCTGTCGCGGCATCAGGATGCCAATCTCCTCGACCGCGTGGCTCGCATGATGGGCTTTGGCGTGGTGCGGGGCAGCACGTTCAACGGCGGATCGACAGCCCTGCGAGAGTTGGCCAAACGCGCTCAAGAGGAAAATCTGACGATCACACCCGACGGGCCACGAGGCCCTAGGCGTAGGCTCGCAGCGGGCTGCGTTTTTCTTGCCAGCACGCTCAAGATTCCGTTGGTGGCATTTGGCATTGGGTACGCCAAACCATGGCGGCTGACGACGTGGGATCAATTCGCGATTCCGCAACCGTGGTCGCGGGCCCGCGGCATCATCAGTCGTGCCATCAGCATTCCACCCGATGTAGATCGAGAGGGACTGGAGTGGCATCGGGCCGGCGTGGAAAAAATACTAGTGCATCTTTCGGATGAGGCTGAAAGATGGGCCTGCTCGGGAGTCCGGCGGGCGGGCGAGCGAAAAGTTCGCAGGGAGCCATCGCGGGTTGCCAACTGGGCTGCCCAACTTCCAGCCCCTCGAGGAGTGCCCCTGGATGCCGAACTCGTTCGGCTGGGGTTGTTGTCGCAGGTTGGCAGCCACGAATGCCCAGCAGCCTGACGTACCACATGTCAAAAGAATGCCACAGGCTTCGAGTCATAGCCGGATATCACCGGATCATCGCTGTTGAAAATCGGGCGGAACCGCATTGGGCAGTTGAGCAGCGATTGGATCTGGCCCAGCCAGTGCGCGTTCCAGAGGGATTTCCAAGGGTTGGAGCGATACCTCGGCCTGCCTGGCCTCGCCGCCAGGCAACACATACTCAAGCGTGACTGGCTTGTTGATCGGGCTTCTGGTGACAAGACGAGTGAGTTCGTTGGGTGATCGCACAGGCTGATGATCCAAGGCAACGATGACACTGCCTGGAGGAATACCCGCCTTCGAGGCTGGCAGATCGTGCACGACGCCAATGATGAGTGCTCCTGCTGGCTCGGAAAGATGAAACCGAGCCTGCACGATCGTGTCAATTGGCAGCGTGCGGACTCCCAAAGCCGTGCGTCCCTTCGGACCACCTCCGTTCGGCAGGCCACTCGAACTCAGAAGGGATGGGGCGGGCGCCGCAGTGGGCATACTCTTCGGAGCAATCGTTTGTGGTGCGAGTCGATTCTGTTCAAAAGAGACGGCTGGCGGCGAGACGGGTGGTAAAGTCGGCTGAGCGAAATCTGGCTTGGATGGATTGGCGGCGGCCTGCCACTCGCGTGCGATCGCCTGGGACGGCCGGGTGGTAGCCGTCATCGCATACTCATCGATACGATCGGCTCTTCCGACAGCCACTTTGACCTCGTTCCCAGGCACAATCGCCGCCAAAGCCGCGGCGAGTTGATCAGAATTCTGCAGGGCTGTGCCATCAATCGCCAGCAGAAAATCCTGTGGCTTGATTCCCGCTCGCAAAGCCGGACTATCCTCTGCAACTTCCACGATCACCAGTCGGCCGGTCGTGATCGAGTCGTCCACAGACATGCCCAGCCAGCCGCTGGCTCCGGAAGGAGGTCCGCTTCGAACAGCGGGAGCGGAACGAGTGGCAGGAACGGCAGGGGGGCTCTTGGGAGAAGTTTTTGTGAGAACACTGTCTGCGGCTTGCAGATCAGGCGCCGTTGGCAGCTGGAGCGGTTCGCCGATCGAGATCTCACCCAGTTGAAACACGGGCAATGGCGCCGGTGAGGCTGTCTCGTCGGCCGCATTTTCATCTGCGGCAAC
>Ga0114978_10000529_pt1 | contig 32509 bp, 49 predicted proteins | sample S_140212_EF_Meta_FD_87027 | JGI IMG/M metagenome (GOLD analysis project Ga0114978, IMG submission 87027) | Freshwater microbial communities from Lake Simoncouche, Canada to study carbon cycling - S_140212_EF_MetaG | ecosystem: Environmental > Aquatic > Freshwater > Lake | place: Lake...
CGCAAGATTGTAGGATTGCCTACTACTACACTATCAAGCTGTGATCATAAGCATGAATTCAGTGCTGATGAGATCACAATATTTTCAGAATATGGTGTTGATTCATCTGAATACAAGGTCCTAAAGACAAATATCATTGAATGGGATACACCATCTGATGAGCTATTCAGCAAAGAACAGATGATGTTTGCCACTATTGGTGAAGTTAAAGCTACTATATCAGCACTTGAGAAATCAATCCTATCAATGCTCATTGCTGGTGAGGATGCATCATCTATTGCAACAGCTACTGGAGCCAGTGTAGAAGAGATTGCCAAGTCAACTGAGAGACTTATTGACTTTGAATTACTTGTTGATGGGGAGGTGTCTGACTTGGGAAAGCAATTGCTGGATGAAGCTCCAGCTACTATTGATCAATTCATGGTGGTGTACACTTACAAAGAAAGACCAGGTGTACCAAAGGTATTGACTAAATCAAGAGACTTTTGCCTCAGACTATTATCATTGAATAGACTTTATACAAGGGATGAAATAAACAATATCAGCTCAAGAGTAGATCGCAATGTATGGAATTATAGAGGTGGGTGGTATACAAATCCTCAGACTCAAGTAAGCACCCCATTTTGCAGACATATTTGGGTACAACAATTAGTTATTAAAAAACAATAAGACATGAACTATTTACTATCTGTTGAAAATCTCAAGAAGCTAGGATTGATCCACATGAATACAGATACAAAGATCCTATCTGTATGCATCAAGAGATCACAAGATATGCACTTGCAGCCAGCACTTGGAACACCTTTGTACAAGGCATTGCTGCATAGGGTTGAAACAAGCACATGGACTCAAGACTATCTTACCTTGATGAATGACTATGTGGTGCCTTGTTTGGTAGCATTTGTTGACTTCAGAGCAGCTGCAATGCTGAATGAGAAGCTGACTAACAAAGCTGTGGGCCGCCAGTCAGATGAGACAATGACAGCCAACACAGATACAGAAACTGTACACCTTAGAGATATGCTCAGAAAGGATGCGTATTTTTACAAAGAAAGATTGATAGGATTCTTGAAAGATGACAATGGTGTAAAATATCCTGAGTATTTGGTATGTTGTGATGACAATTCATGCAATGAATCTATGACTAAGGATCAGACTGGATATAAACCTTTTGGATGGATAGTATGAAAAAATTCACTGCAAGCAAGAAACAAATAGACAAATTAAAAAATTACCTAAATGGAAAAGACTCTAAATCAAATCATGCTGGAGCTGCAAGAGATCGCAACACAGCACAGACAAATAAATGAGTTTTTTCAAGGTGACTTCCTTGATGCTATAAGCAGAGATGCTGCACAGTATCCTCTGATGGTAGCAACTTTGCAGCCTAGTGGGATGGGTGCTGGATATGTGAATGTGAATTTTGTGATCACCATCTGTGACAAGTACAATCATTCTAACTATAGACAAATCAATGAGGTCCATTCAGACTGCTTATTGATATGTAATGATATCAAGACTACACTACAGCAGTACAGATGGACTGAGTTTTCAGATGTCACAGCTGAGATAGGCACAGATCCATTTATTAATCAAGGTCAAGACATGGTGGCTGGATGGACCATGCTAGTATCTTTAAGAGTATTTGATAATGAGGATTGGTGTGCCATTCCATTTGATGACTATGACTTTGAGAATGGGAATCCTACACCTGGCAATTGTGGTGATCTAACAACGACTTACAATGTCTATGTTGATGGAGTGCTAGAGGATACATTCACACAGAATACAACTGAAAATAATACAATAAATATAACATTAAGCTAATGGCAACTACAAATATAAACGTCACAACTACAGCTCAAGATCTGCAATCAGTCACTGATGTAGACAATATAACTACCAATAATATAGAACTTGACAATAGTGCTATTGTTTTGAATAATGGATCACTTTTGCAAAAGGGTACTGTTGACAATGGAGCTGGTGGTGGTATTGCTAGAGTTTGTTCAATTGGTTACCAGGATGAATGGGAAAATGGCATTCAGTATTTTGTTGACAACAATAGTGGTCAAATCATCCGAGCCAATTCAATCAATAATACGGTACCAGGCATAAATGATGATATTACAAAAGGATATATAGTAGGCAGTATATTCTTTGATATGAATAATCAAAACAAATACATTTGTACTGACAATACAGATGGAGCTGCTGTATGGGATTCATTTATTGATGAGCCACAAAACTTGCAAGAAGTAACTGATCAGGGCAATTTAACAACAAATGCAATACAGGTAGGTAATTTGGCTGGACTATATTCTGAAATATCAGGATCAACTGTGGGGACTGCTAGTGTGCCAAATGGGACTTATGCATATATGTCACAAGATGGCGTGTTTGGCATGAACAATGGAGCTGTGGAATCAGCATTGAAAAATACCAATGTAAGCACTGGAAATAATGTTATATTAGAATTTCCTGATAAGACATCAGGCAGCTATACCATTGCAACTACTGCGGACATTCCAGCTGCAACTAATTTCGGACTATTTGCTCAGACAGCAAACAGCACAACCATAACCAATACAACAACAGAAAGTACTTTAATAGGGACAGGAGTTGGTAGTTTATCCAGTCCAGCAAATGCTTTTGAAATTGGTGACAGCTTTCATGCTAAGTTGATAGGACATATCTCATGCAATAATTCAGCAACAATTCATTTGAGAGTAAAGTCTGGATCAGTTTTGTTGGCAGATACTGGAGTAATTGCTTTGGATACTACAACCAATAAACGTTGGGAGATAAATGTGTACTTTACAATCAGAGCATTGGGAGCAGCTGGTGTTGCATCAATAGCATCTGGTGGGATATTTTCATACATTAAGAATTCAGGATTAAACTTTGAAGGAAATAATTTTAGTATTGTAAATGATACAACATTTGATACTACCATTAATAATACTCTAAATATTACAGCACAATGGGGAGCAGCCAATGCAGCTGATAGTATTTATTCTGAAATCTTCATACTCAATAAGATATATTGATTTGGAACAAAACTGCATAATTTAACATGGATCCAATTGCAATTGCAGCAGCAATCAAAAAGAATGGGATGGTAGGTTTATTGACTCTCATCCTAGTGTTAATGTTTAATTATTTCACAAGCAGACTTGATGCTGTTGAGGGCAAACTTGAAAGAGTAGAATCTAAGCTATATGATTGCCTAGAGGATCGCATTCAAACATCAGACAATCACATGCATTCAGGTGCAAAGTATCCTGATCTGCTTGTTGGTGTCCTACCTAAAGAATTAAAATATGAGCCTAAAAGAAAGATGGCAGTCTAAGACTCCAAAGTTTTGGAAAAAAGTGCAGCGCATTGGTGTAGCACTTGGTGTGATTGGTGCAACTATTGTGGCTGCACCAGTGGTATTGCCAGCATCACTTGTCACAGCAGCTGGATACATGGTGGCAGCTGGTACAGTTACAGCTACATTGTCACAGCTAACTAAGGAAGATGCTAAGTGATCACGTCACACTAACAGAGTTTTGCCATTCAGATACTGCTAAGCGCAGAGCAATTGATAATACTATCACTGATCCAAAGCATCTAGCAGCTGCAAAGCTACTATGTGAGAATGTATTCGAGCCTATTAGATTGCACTTTGGTGTGCCTATTCACATCAGCTCAGGCTACAGATCAGGTGCCTTGAATCGTGCTGTGAAAGGTAGTGCCAGCTCGCAGCATTGCAAAGGTGAGGCTTGTGATCTTGATGCTGACAGATATGGCAAGATAACTAATGCACAGATCTTTGAATATATCAAGGAAAACATTACCTTTGATCAGATGATATGGGAGTTTGGTAATGACTCACAGCCTGACTGGGTACATGTCAGCTACAAAGCAAAAGGAAATAGAGGTCAAATACTTAAGGCCAAAAAGATAAACGGTTCAACCGTATACCTAGCTTTTTCGTAAAGCCATCAAATGTGGTAATTTAGGTGAGAGTAGTCAGCAATGGCTACTCTTTTTTATGGTCCAATAAAAAAAATGTGAAAAAAATATGATAACTATTTGCATATATAAAAAAGATGCGTATCTTTGACCATATCAATACCACAAAAGATGAAAGAAAAAATAGAACAGATTGACAAGTTAATGCTTTTACTCATTGAGATGAGAAAGCAAATTCAAGAGCTTCAGGATAAACAAGCAGCTGAAGAGAAACTTTACACATGGTCCATAGATTTTATATCTCATAAAGAATATGAAGATTATCTAGTGAAGCATAATAATATCTCAGATCAAATAAATATGCTTCTCAAGACATATGCACTTATCTCAAACGAGATGTCAAAAGTTTGTTTAAATCTAATATAATCAAGATGAAAAAAGCACAGCAAAAAGAGAATGAATTTGTATCATTCAGATCACCAGTCAACAGAATGATTAAATGGTGGAAGTCAAAAGAATCAGATGATGTGAAAAGTGCATCATTCAATGTGAAGTTATATGAACAATTTTTAAAAGCAAGAGCATGAAACAGACAGCAGTAGAATGGTTGGCAAATGAAATACAAGAACAATTAAAAATGTTTTTTCCTGGTGCGACATTATATCAGCCAACAATTGAGAAAGCCAAAGAAATGGAGAAGGAGCAGATTATTGATTTTGCAGAAAATTATGAGATGTGGGAAAGTGAAAATTACCCTAGAAAAACATTTGAACAATACTACAACGAAACATTTAAATCAGAGTAATATGGAAAAAGAATTTAGAATTATAGATAGAAGTAAAAACAAACTTCAAAAACATATTGATTATTGCAAGTATATGCTTGAAATATGCAATAGAAAAAATAATAACCTAAAAGGATATTATTTTACAAAGCAGATTGAGGCAGCTAAAAGAAAATTTAAATTAAAGTAAAATGGGAAATTACAAAGTAGGTTGCTCACCTTTAACGAGTGAAATTTATGCAGGTTCAGTTTTAAAATCTGGATTGTGGGGTAAAAAACATAATGTAACCGATAGTGCAGTTGGTGCAGTTGCTCAACATCTTTTACAAAAAGATGCAGAATTAAGATTTGAATGCAAAGGCAAGAAATACGCACTTAAAGTAGTTGAAATTACAGATAACCTTTAAATTAGAGTAAAATGACACCAAAAAAAAAAGCAAGAGAATTATTTGATAAAATGTGCTATTGGCACATGGTAGACGGAGGAAGTAATCAGCATGAAGCAAAACAATGCGCCTTAATTGCAGTTGATGAGATAATAGATAATCCAAATCCAATGCCAAATTATTGGCAAGAAGTAAAACAAGAATTAGAAAACCTTTAAATCAGAGTAAGATGAAAACAGCAGCAGTATTATTTGTCATGGCAGCCACTACAGTATTATTTTGGTGGGGTGTATGGCATTGGTTTGAATGGGTGGGTGTTTATGTAGCATTATCCTGGACAGCAATCATGTTAATTATTTACAAGATAAAAGCAAAGAGAAATGAGGACCTGGAAGATCACATATAAATTTAAGCTGAACAGCAAAGCTAAATGGCAAGATGCCTATAGAGTGCTGCAAGCTAACAGCAGAGAGGATGCAATCAAGAAGGCTGACATGTGGCCGCCATTAATTAAAGCAGTGCAAGAGATATGAAAAAAGCAACTAAACGAATACCAGTAAAATTCACATTCAATCATCCTGATGGCAGAGTGCTGGAGAAAATAATATACACCAACAACGTGGTAAAATATTTAAAGCTATACAATGGATCTACTGAAGCTGGACTTAAATGGGCCATGGTGCCATTCAATAAATATAGAGTTTGGCTAGAGGATTCTGTGGAGCCTGATGGTGGCACATGGTGGTATTGTTATCAAGATGCTAATGGCTATCTAAGACAAGAGGGCTTTAATCATCCAGCTGATGAGCTTGCTACATTAGAGCAATACATTGCCTGGGGATATGAAATTGAAGAGATATGAACACATCAATGATAATGGATCTAGCTGAGAAGCATGGACTAAAAGTAAGAAACAGAAAGCGAGAGCTGGTGTATAAGCGTTATTATTTATGGTCAGAGCTTAGAAGATGGCACAGCCTTGATGCAATTGGGAAAATGTTTGGAATGGATCATTGTTCTGTACTTTATGGACTCAAGCAGCACAATATTTGGATGAGGGCCAAAGACTATGAATATATAAAGACAATCAATGAGCTGCACAAGGAAGTACATGAAGATTATCTGCTACAAATAGAAGAGGACAAAGTATGGATGTGTGTTGAGTATATATCAGGCAACATGATTACATTGACGCTGAAGCTCAATACAGACGATTCTAGCCACTTTCTTGACAAGAGTGGATACATTACTAGGGAGGACTTAAAAGAATTGCTATGAGGAACAAATTAAGACGAATGTCAGCTATTGTATACTGCCTTCAGCAAAGGCCGTACACAATTGCAAGACTGCATACCAGGATAAATCATATCCTATCCGATAAATACAGTCAGTCATCCATTGAGAAAGATATCTTCATGCTCAGAGAAGAGTTTGATTGTCCAATAGAAAAATCTCCAGTTGGACTTGTGATCCTAGAGGATTATGACTTCATTGGTAAGGTCACAGAATGGGTGCAGCTGTATGAATAATCTGATTGCCGATTACATCAGCTCCTATTCTATATATATTTTATTTTTAAAGAATGTGGTAAAAAACTTTTTTTTTAAAAAATGTAAAAATAAATCGGATAATCGGCTGTTTATTGATTATCAAATAGTTACAAGTAAAATAAATCGGCAGTAAATCGGATGTATAAAAATAAATCGGATGTTAAATAACATATGAATATTTGTTTTACATTTGCAATATCCTACGCCCAGGTATAGAAAGAACTTATTTAAGGCTCTTTCAGTTAGTAGTGGGGCGTCACGAAAGCTGGAGGGGCCTTTTTATTTAAACAACTTGCACATGAAACATGTAAGAATTGATAGTTCAGGGATGAACTACAAAGATGAAAGAATCAAAACTTTATCAAACTTTATTAAACAATCTAATCTGATTGATGAAAATAAGATTGACATTTTGATTGATCACAAAGGTAATTTAGAGGTACACTGGAATCAGATGCCACTATCTTATGAAAAATTATCTATTAATGCTTTATGGGAATACTTGAATGAGTACACTGTGTATCATTATTTAGTAACTAAAAGCATTGAAGAGATATGATATCAATATACAAATCAGTACAGCAGACATTTGACAAGAACTACATCACTGTAGAAACTGCAATTGAAAGGATAAAAAATAGTAGGTACAGAGATCGTATTCTAAAAATGCGGACTTTAAGCAAGGATGAATATACCATTGAGAAAAACAAATTACCAGTATACAGATGGTCAGGAGTTTTTGAGTATGGCAATGATGCTGGAATAAAGACTCACAGCGGACTGATATGCCTAGACTTTGACAAGTATCCAAATGATGAGGTGATGGCAGAGCATAGAGCAAAGTTATGTGTAGATCCTTACACTTACATTCTATTCACATCACCATCAGGCAAAGGATTGAAAGTAGTGGTGAAGATTACAGATGTAATTGAGAATCACAGAAAGCACTTTCTATCTTTGAAACAGCACTTTGATTCTGAGTATTGGGATAACAGCTCCATCAATATCTCAAGGAATTGTTTTGATTCCTATGATCCTGACATCTATGTCAACAACAACAGTGAAATATATCTCAGTATCATTGAAGAGGTTGAGGATATTGATGTGACTTATGTGGCTACAATTCCAATGAGGTCAACAAATAAGATCATTCAGAACATACAAAAATGGTTTGACTCAAAGTACCAGCTCTCAGAAGGCAACAGAAACAATAGCTTTTTTAACCTGGCATCAGCATTCAACAGATACGGAATCCAGCAAAGTGAATGTGAAACATACATTCTCAATAACTACATTGATGTACTGGGAAGGGATGAGCTGCTTCAATGCATAAAGTCAGGATATAGAGATAAGGGAGCCTTTGGTACATCACAATTTGAGGACAAAGAGATAATCAACTATGTTAAAAATGAATTGAAGCAAGGTGAAAAGCCTAAGACAATCAAGTCAAAGCTCAAAGAATACTCAGATGATGAGGTTGAGATAATCATGGATAAGGCTGAAAGTGAATTAAAAAACTTTTGGAGGAAAAATGATAAGGGCCGAGTCACACTATCCCCTACTTTGTACAGAGATTTTCTAGCAGAGAATGGATTCTTTAAGTATCAGAATTCAGAGCTCTCATATCTGTTTGTCAAGGTTGAGAATAACTTTGTAAAAGAAATCAATGAGGATCTAATCAAAGACTTTGTACTGGATCACGTTGAGAAGCAAGGGGATCATGTAGTGTTTGACTTCATGGCATCAGTTACTAAGTATTTTAAACGTGACTTTCTGAGCTACATGAAAGCAAAGGATGTAGACTTTATTAGAGATCTCAAAGATAAGGCATATCTATTCTATAAGAATTGTCTAGTTGAGATTACAGCTCAGTCAGTAGAAGAGAAGCAATATGTTGATTTTATTCAGCATGTTTGGGATAAGCAAGTGATTGATAGAGTTTATAAAAAGTCTAGCAGTAAATGTGACTTTCAACAGTTTATTGTTAATATCAGCAAGACTCAAGATAGATATGATTCATTCAGATCTGTGATAGGTTATATGTTGCACACTTACAAGAATCCATATTACTCACCAGCTATAATCTTAAATGATGAGGATATCTCTGACAATCCACAAGGAGGAACTGGAAAGGGAATAATCACTGAAGCACTAAGTAAGTTTAAAAATACATGCACCATCAACGGAAAGAACTTTGATCCATCAAAGGACTTTGCCTTCCAGCGAGTGAGCCTGGATACTCAGATACTGATCTTTGATGATGTGAATGAAAACTTTGATTTTGAAAAGCTCTTCTCAATTGTTACGGATGGGATGCCAGTCAACAAGAAAAACAAAGATGAATTCTTTATTGAAAAGGACAGAACGCCAAAGATTGCAATCCCAACAAACTATGTGTTGAAAGGTGAAGGGAATTCACATGAACGTAGAAAGTTTGAAATAGAGCTACACAATCACTATGACAAGACCTTCACACCATTCCATGACTTTGGCCGCAATCTATTCTATGATTGGGATGAGCAAGAGTGGAGCAAGTTTGATAACTTCATGATTGAATGCATCCAGTATTATTTAAAGAATGGCATTGTCAACTATGCATCAGTTAACCTGGATGAAAAGAGATTAATGTCAGAGATAGGTCATGACTTCTACAGCTGGATAAATGATAACATGAAATTCAATGAGAGAATGATTCTCAAGGATATGTTTGAGAAATTCTGTGATCAGTATCCTACTTACAGAAAGTTTAGTCAGAAATATACATCAGGCAGAATCAGAAAGTATGGAGATTATCTTGTAAAGAAAGGTAAACTTACAAGAGTAGATGCTGGCAAACAGAATGGCTCCATTCCTTACATTGAATATGTGACTGAGCAAAAGAAAGAATCTGAATGGGATAATTTACAAACAATTGATAAAGCACCTTTTTAATATGAAACAAATATCAATCATCATGATCATAGCTTGGTCTACAATCTTTGCCCTATTCATCAGCAAATTGTCAGAGCAGAAGAGAGTAGTACCAGCTGAACAGCACAAGTTTACATTTGTAAACGCACAAGATTGGGCAAGAGATACAACTTTGGCACCAGGTAAAACATTAACACTAGATAGAATATATGAACAAGGAAAATAAACAAAGACTTATTGATCTTGAGACAGCACATCTCAAAGAGAAATATCCCTCAATGCCTGAATTCGCACTGGCTAAGACTAAGTGGGCCGACTCATCAGCTAATGCTTTGACCAAATCAGTGGTGTCATTCATCAACTTATCAGGCTATCAAGCTGAAAGAATCAATACTACTGGAATGTGGAGGCAAGGAGCCAAGCTAAAGGTAGGTGAGGGAACAAGACAGATGCCTGGCAAGTGGACCAAAGGAACTGGCACAAAGGGATCTGCTGACATATCAGCCACAATCAATGGCAGATCAGTGAAGATTGAGATTAAGTATGGCAAGGATAGACAGTCTGAAGCACAGATAAGATATCAAGAAATGATAGAGAAAGCTGGAGGAACATATCTAATAGTTAAGTCATTCGATGAATTTATTCAATGGTTTGATTTGTTTATCTCAAAATAATAATTATATTTGTTGAAATTTAATACCACAAATTATGGCAACAGTTAAAGAAAAGGAGAGTGCAGCTCCGGTACCTATGTACAAAAAACTGCATAACGCAAAGCTGGCAATTGGCAAGGTCCACAAGAATGCTCAGTCACATCATTCAAGATACGCAGATCTCAATGCTGTACTAGATGCATGCGAGAATATTCTGATGGAGAATGGACTGATCATCATGCAGCCTATCATTGACCAAATGGTCTACACTAAAATTATAGATGTTGACACTGGTGAGCATGTAGAATCAATGATGAAACTGCCTGACTTACAGAATCCCCAGCAGCTCGGTAGTGCCATTTCTTACTATCGCAGATACACATTGACCAGCATCCTATCATTGGCCGCAACAGATGATGATGGCAAAGCAGCATCTAAGGCAACTGAAGAGCCAAAGCCAGCAGCTAAGACATCACTTACAGATGAGGCATTTGGCAGAGCACTGGCTAAGATTGCAAGAGGTGAGTATACAGCTGAGGAGTTGAGAACAAACTATCTATTAACTAAAAATCAGGAGGCAAAACTATGAGACCAATGGCAATACAACAGATGGTAGAGTTTATGCATAGTGATGAATGGATTTTAATTAGTGACGATCTCAGATCAGAATGGATAAAAAACTTCTATCAAAAAGCTAAGCTGGAGATAATGACAGCCTATATTGATGGCAAGTACAAGTCAGAAGGCTATGAGAATTCAGAAGATTACATCAAACAAAACTTTGAAATATGAAATGGCATCCATCAAGTATAGGGAAGATCATGACAAACGCTAGAAGCAAGTCAGAGGTCCTATCAGAAACAGCTAAGAGCTACATCAAGTCAATTGCAAAACAAGACTTCTACGGCTACAATATTGAGCTGAATAACAAGTACATCATCAAGGGCATTGAGCAAGAGCAAGACAGCATTGATCTAGTCAATGCAGTCAGATTCACTGACTACAAAAAGAACAATGTCAGACTAGAGACTGAGCTGATGACTGGTGAGTGTGACATCCTGCTGGATGATACCATCATTGACATCAAAACATCTTGGTCACTTGAGACATGGCCAGCAACAGCAGAGGATGGTGATGAGTCACTTTATGAATGGCAAGGCAGAGCCTACATGTACCTGTATGATAGGCCATCATTTGAGCTCATCTACTGCATGGTGTCAACAGATCCAAACAATGATTTTGGGCTTCTTAATCAGTGGGATAATATGTCTCTGCATAGAGTGGACCATATTGATGCAGCAAAACGTATCACAGTCATCAGATATGAACGTGACATTGAGCTTGAGCTAGCAATGCTGGAGAGACTCAGACATGCATCAAAATTTTATGTGCAGTATATTAACAAGCTAAATAATAAGTGATGGAAATAGTACAAGAGCATGTGTATGACATCAAGTCTGAATCAATGTATTGGAGGGTTTACTTTACTCAAATATCTTTAATACCTTTGACTAATGAGGAATATCATGAGGTGTCTGCAAAGCTGGATCAAATCCTTGAGGACTTGGAAACTAGGCGAAAATTTATGGGTACTGGTAACTAATTTAATTTATAGAAATAATGACGAAACGTGAACAAATAGCAACAGAATTGCTAGCAGCAATGATCATTGCCTCAGAAGGCAAAGCAATGAATACACTTGTGGAAAAATCAGTTATCCTGGCAGATGATTTGATTGAGGAACTAAATGCCACAGAAGAGTATGATGGGCCTAATATTAAAGTGGTTTAGTATGGCTTGTGATATTATAACAGCACCACCAATTCAATGTCCAGGAGGGCCATTGAACATCAAGCAAATGATCATAGATATGACCATTGAACAAATCAGAAATTATACACCAATATACTTTTAAAATGGAACAGAAAATCAACAGTGGAGCAATCTTCAAAAACGATAAGAAGACTGCCGACAATCAGCCTGACTATAGAGGCAAGATCAATGTAGAAGGCAAGGAGCTTGAGATTTCACTATGGGTGAAAACAGCTCAATCAGGAGTTAAGTACATGAGTGCAGCAATCAAAGAGCCTTATGTGGCTCCAGCACCAGCACCAGTGCTACAAAATACAACTGATAAAATAAAAACAGCAGATGAGTTTGAAGATGACCTTCCCTTCTGATGTGAGCCTAAGTGATTGGATGAGAGGAGAGCTTCACAAGAGGCTTTCTTCTCGTTACAAGCTGACTCATCTGTCAGAAGATAGTGATCTGAACTATGCACAGCTGTGGCGGTTTTGTAATAGCAAGCCAGTATCAGAACAATTTATCAATGAGGTATTCAAATATTTAATAACTTCGGGATGTGTTTTGGAATAAGGAGGCATACAATATCGCTATCAAGATCACTGGAGGCTCAGAGCTATATCGTGACCTTGTCTCAGATGTGTTCATCATACTCAGTAAGCTCGATATCCAAGAGGCCGATCTTCCAAGAACATTTGCAAGATTTGCATACAATCAGTGGAAATGGCCTGGTAGTGAATTCAACAAGAAATTCAATCCCCCAATACGTCTGCTCCCATTCGAGACAGATGTTGCCTTCAAAGAGACAGAAGATGATGACCTATCAGAATATCAATGCTATCTTGATAACTACATGCAGAAATCTCCTGAAGATGATCAAGAGCTATTTTGTAAAGAACTAACTAAGATGCATCTGTATGGGATGACTTATAGAGATATCAAAGCAGAAACAAATCTGCCCCTCAGAGTCATCCATGGTGCCATAAAACAATTTAAAAATGATTTATATTCTATTCATACTGGCGAGCCTAGGGATATCAAGAGCAATGATGACCTTTGAACTGCCTGATCTTAAACCATTAAACTGCTGGAGCTGTCTATCATTTTGGACTTCAGTGATACTATTACTGATGTATGACTGGCACACTGTTGGCATAGCATTCATCACATATTTACTAGCAGATATTATACAATCATGGGAGAGCAAGTAATGACTGATCAGGACAAGTATTTTGCCATGATTGGTGCAATACTTTTGCGTGAGCTGCACAATAGCAGAGAGCTAAGAAGAAAGATAAAAGGCACAGCCTTAGAAAAGAAACTACTTAAAATTATGAAGCCATGATATCAAATGAGCTGATGAGCCAGGTGCAGAGATTTATGAAGACTAGATCCTTTGCACTGAATGAAGAGCTAAAAGAGGAGCTAGCTATATGGCTCAAGTTAAACAAGAACATAGTGCTCAATAAAAGATGTGGCACATGCGTACGGAATGCAATGAGAGATCTAGCAGCTCACATTCAATCCAACATCAATACAGAAATCAAACCAGCTAAGATTCAGTTTATTGGAACAAAACAATATAACTATGAGAGCATGAGCTACAATGATATGAAGGCACTGGCAAAAGATAGAGGATTAAACTTAGGAGCAGCACCAAAGAAAGCTGACCTACTTAATGCATTGAAATCATGATTGTAGCTCCTATTCCAGTAAATGGCAGAAGGCCACTGCTGAAGATCACAATCACAAGACTTCAGAAGGCTGGAGTCAAAGTCATATGCATGGGCCATGATCCTGAAGATAGAGAGCTGTGCATCAAGCTGGGTGCAGAGTGGGTAGAAATATCTAATGATCCACTGGGTGCAAAGTGGAATGCTGGATTCATGGCAGCTAAGAAATACAATCCTACTGGGGTGCTGTTTGTTGGCTCTTCTGACTGGGTGTCAGATAATTACATCCAAGAGGCTGAAGATAAGCTCAAAGAGTTTGACATGGTAGGAAAGCTAGGATGTCACTTCATTGATGTAGCTGATAAGATCAGACTGGTCAACTGGACTGGATACGGCAAAGGACCAAGATCCTATGAGCCTATAGGTATTGGCAGAATGCTATCCAATAGATTCCTTGATAAGATCAACTGGCAGCCATTTGACAAGAGATTGAACAGCGGACTTGACTGGGCCATGTGGCTCAGAGCAATTATCAGTGATGCATCTGTAGGGATATTTGATGCAGATGAGATACAATTCTTATCAATCAGTACAGATAAATGGAATAATAAGCATAAATTTGAGGATCATTGGACTGGCAAGTTAAAGAGTGAACGCATCACTGGAAAAGAGCAGATTGCATTCCTTCAGTCATTCCCTGAGATATACGAACTTCATGAAATATTATAATGAAAAAAGAATGTAAACGATGCCTATTCACTTCTGACTTCGCTGTCATAGGTAGTAAGCAATGCAACTATTGTGATCTACATGATGAGCTACAGCAGCAGTCAAATCCTGATGAGCTGAATGGAGTTATCAACAGAATCAGAGAACATGGCTATGGTGACAAATACGATTGCATCATGGGGATTAGTGGAGGTCTTGACAGCTCAGTTCTACTGTACACTGCTGTGCGTTACTGGGGCCTTAAGCCGCTAGTCATTCACTTCGATAACAACTGGAATGCACCACAAGCTGTCCACAATATGCAGCAGCTCATCAAGAAGCTGAATGTGGATGCAATCACATACCAGGTGAATAAGTCAGAATATGACAAGCTAAATGAAGCATTCCTATATGCTGGACTGCCTGATGCAGATATCCCCAATGATATTGCCATGACAAAGCTGATGTACGATACTGCACACAAGTACAAGATCAAGTATATTCTCAATGGTCATGACTTCAGAACTGAGGGATCAACACCAGCCTCATGGACCTACATGGATGCCAAATACATCAGATCAGTGTACAAGGCATATACACAATCAGAGCTAACTAATTATCCACTATTCACATTCAAGGATCAACTTTACTATGCACTGAAAGGAATCAAGAATGTAAGACCATTCCACTATGGATTCGATAGAGAGACAATGGAGCTAGAAATGAAACGACTTATTCAATGGCAAGACTATGGCGGCAAGCATTGTGAGAATGTTTACACTGAGTTTGTAGGGAGCTTTCTACTGCCTAATAAATTTGGCATTGACAAGAGAATAGTATACCTTTCTGCACAAGTCAGATCAGGCAGATTGACAAAGCAACAAGGTAGAGAGCTGTTCGATATTAAGCCTGAGTTTGACATGACTAAGCTGGGGGAATACGAATCAAAAATAAATGCACTAATCAGCCTTCGCAAAGGTGACAGAGCCAAATATGAGAAGTACAACTTCAAAGCCTATAGGCCACTGATATGGATCCTGGCAAAGATGAAGGTGGTGCCCTATACATTTTATACTAAATACTGCAAGTAATGCCAATACCAACACCAACATCAGCAGAGTCTGATAATGAATTCATCTCAAGATGTATGTCTGATGAAAAGATGAAAACTGAATATCAAGATGAAGCTCAAAGATATGCAGTATGTGCCAGTCAATTTGCTGGTGAAAAGATATCCTTTGACTATGATGGCACTGTCTCAACAGCTAACGGCGAGATACTAGCAGCTGAATGGATCAATAGAGGTGCAATAGTATACATCATATCGGCAAGGTCCGGTAAAGTGGGAATGATGGCCAAGGCTGACAAGCTAGGTATACCTGAGTCAAGAGTATATGCTACTGGATCAAATAAGGCAAAAATTGAGAAGGTGCTGGAGCTAGGTATTATAAAACACTATGATAATAATAATAATGTAGTTAATAGTTTACCTGGTATAGGTGTACTATATGAAACAAAATAACATATTACAGAATGGCCTATTCAGATGAATTCATAAAACACCTTGAGGAACTAGCACATATCTATATCGAAGAGTGCATGTCCCATAAGAAAGAAATGATATCCAATAAAGGAGAGATTGTCCTGGTACTAGATAGGCATATACCTACTATAGATTACTTCCTTAGAATATGGATTCCTATTGTGAGGAAAGAAAAGAGTATTGTAAGAGAGACTTATTACACTTGGTTGAATTCTGATGACAAACTCAAATCTGACACTATTAAAAAAATAGATGAGCTTTTTAAAGGCTTAGCTGTTGATATTGTGGGCAATGAGGGCAAGGGGATATTCTACGCAAAGAACAGATTAGGCATGCATGATCGCCAGCAAGTAGAAACTAGAAATGTTGATAACTTTGACTTTGATGAATGAGTACAATCAAAGGCTACAAACCTCATACTAATCAGAGGCATATCCACAATGCTATCAATCAAGGCAGCGAGAAATACTATGCTCTGAATATTGGTAGGCAGTTTGGCAAGACCTTACTAGGAATCAATCAGCTTCTGTACTGGGCCATCAATCATCCAGGCTCACAGATTGCTTGGGTTACACCAGTATACAAGCAAGGCAAGAAAGTATTTGCAGAGCTTGAGAGAGCAGTCAAGAACAGCGGACTATTTGAATTCAACAAATCAGATCTCAAGGTCACTGGCTTTGGATCATCAATAGAATTCTTCAGTGGTGAACGGCCCGACAATATCAGAGGGAATACATTCCACTTTATGGTAGTGGATGAGATGGCCTTCACAAGACCTGAACTGTGGAATGAGGTCCTATCAGCAACTGTCATGGTCAAGGGCAAGAAGGTGATTTTCATATCAACACCAAAGGGCAAGAATCATTTTCATACCTTGTGTATGCAGCCTAATTATGATGACAGATACAAGTACATCCACTTCACATCCTATGACAATCCAATGATTGCACCACAAGAACTGGAGGAGAGAAAGCGGTCACTGCCTGATCATATCTTCAGACAAGAATACATGGCTGAATTCATTGATAATGCAAGCGGACTATTCAAGAACGTGAGGCAGTCAGCTGGCACATGGGAGAGAGGTGGCAAGTGCTATGCTGGACTAGACATAGGTAGGGCAGATGACTACACAGTATTGACAATACTGAATGATAGAGGTCAGATGGTCTATGTGGGTAGGTGGCGGCATGATGAATGGTCCAAGATCATTGACAAGGTAGCAGACATCATCAAGCAATATCAAGCAGTCACATTGATAGAGGTCAACAATCAAGGTGATATCTTCTATGAGATGCTGTCCTCAAGACTGCGTAACCTAGTCAATCCCTTCACCACTACCAGCAAGACCAAGCCAATCATCATTGAGGATCTAGCACTAGCCTTTGAGCAGTCAGACATCAAGATAATAGAGGAGCAATGGCTGATAGATGAGCTTGAGAATTTTACTTATATTTACAATCCGAATACTAGGTCAGTACAATACTCTGCACCAAGTGGACTGCATGATGATGGGGTTATCTCACTAGCACTGGCATGGCATAGCAAAAAGAACTATAGTAAGAGAGGGCAATACAAAATATTAAGAGCATGAAAACCATTGATGTAAACTATCCACAGACAATCCAAGAATGTAGACCTGATCAGCTGACTAAATGGCTCATGCTGGCACCATTCATCCAGCAGACAGATAAGTCACTTATCAACATGCTTGACTTTCAGTCACAGCTTGTCAGCATATTCACTGGACTGCCAATCAACAAGGTCAGAAAGATTCACATTGATGACATCATGAATGCCAGTAGTGTACTTCTGAATATGCTATCACAATACAGCACAAAGGAGCCATCTGAATTCATTGAGATAGAAGGCAAGAGATACAGATTTGAAAAGGACTTTAGTGCTATAGAGACTGGTCAGATCATTGACATGAAGCTCATTGAGGATGTCAGCTCATCACCATGTGAGGCATTGGCTATCTGCTACATTGAGGAGGGCATGGAATACTGCCAAGAGGATGATAGGGGCAAGGTCATCAATCCCAATAAGAAGAGGGAAGAGATATTTAAGAGGGCCTTCCCTGGTGATGAATTTCTGAACTTCTTCGCTTTTTTTTTGCGAGAATCAGAGAGGCGGAGTCTCGCTATCTTGGGAATACAGACAGCGAGGCTGATGAATCAGAATCAGACAATGCATCAGAAACTCTTAGAGACAGCGAATGGTTTACATGGACAAGAATCCTCCTCAAGCTGGCACAAGAGCTTGGCAAAGATGTGGATGAAATTACAAGGCAGCCATACATAAAGACATTATTTTGGCTGAACTTCTTTAAGCTGAAAGCGGAACAAGATTACATATTACAAAGACATGGCTGATGATCTGCAATTTCTTGACTCACTAGGTATATCTCAGACTGAACTTACTCAGCCTCAAACAGCTTATGAGAAGTTTATTCTAGGTCTTGCCAATGAGGTTACAGCACAATTCCAAGAGTATATACTTACTAATGTAAATAATACTGGAGGACTAGCTCAGTCAGTAGTATACTTTCCTACTGGAGCATTGTCATTTGAGATACAAGCAGATGAATACTATAAGTTTCAAGATGAGGGTGTCAATCCAGTAGGGCAGAATAAATTCCAAACACCTTACAGCTTTAAGTATCCTAATGTTTCAAAGAATCATGCTAAGGCAATACAGCAATGGAAGGGATATGATCTGAGCCATGCCTATGCATCAGCATCAGCTACAAAGAACAAGTATGGTATCAAGCCTCGCAATATCACATCCAATGTCATGAGCAATGAGGTCCTTGATAGGATAGCAAATGATCTAGCTGCTGTCACTGGTCTGATGTTTGAAATATCATTCACAAAAAACACAAGAACATGGCAATAACGATAATAGATGAGCCAATGCCATTTTGGCCTATCTGCAACAATGTAGAATGGACCTTTGAATCAGACAATACTGGACAAGCTAACTTCTCATTCATTGTTGAGGTTTATATTAATGGGGCTCTTAATTCTACTCATCAAGTATTCCCTGAGAATGGTGATGCTGGCAAGTTTAATATCTCAGCACTTGGTAGGGCGGTCTTGAATAATAACTATCCTGATCAAGCTACATTCGGACAAGAATTGTTAACAGAGTATGTTTGGTCATTACTAATCTTTGAGAGATATGGTACACCAGCTGAGGTAATCACTGCATCCTCAGAGGCGACAAGTGGATTCATTTTTCTAAACGGATCATTCAGATATGCCAATGCTACTACTGGAGGATGGGACTATCAAGATTATGACCTTGATACTGGTGGCAAAGGTGACTTATTCTTGACTGACTTCCCAAGAAATAGAAAGGATTTAGTATCTTATTCAGAAGCAAAGTATCTATCAATCATCAATAGTGGTGGCGATAACTGTACTGGATATGTGAGTCTATACAATATCAGTGGTACACTTATTACATCAGCTACATGGACTGGAGCACTTGCAACTGGTCTTATAATACCTTTGGTTAGTGTGGGGCCATCTGTTCTGGTAGGTGGCACATCATTGGTACAAGCTGACTTTGATAACTGCTACTACTACACTATTCAATTAAAGCAGACTGCGACACCATCAAAGGACTCAGAGATTTACAGAATATACTATGATCAGTCATGCAGTGCCTATTCAAGACGTAGATTGATTTGGCTGAATAAATATGGTGCATGGGATAGCTTTACATTCACTTTGTTATCTGAGGACAGCTCTGATGTGACATCAAATAGATACAGCAAAAGAACTGGGAGATGGGTAGGCAGCAGCTATGAATATGACTTGAGTAATGGTCAACAAATGACTGTTAGTAAAAGTGTACAAGACAAGTTAATTTTGAATTCAGACTGGATTCATGAGGAGGTACAGCAATGGCTAGTAAGGGATCTGTATGAATCTCCAAGAGTATATTTACAGAATGATTTTGGCCTTGATATATTTGAGCCAGTGAACGTCACCAATGCTAACTATATACTCAAGCAGAGACGTAAAGCTGGACTCATTCAAGAGGCTGTTCAAATAGATAGAACATACACCTACATTTCACAATTAGGATAGATGGAGCTATACATCAATGATATAAGAGTTGACCTTGATGAGAGGCTGCCATTCCCATTGACATACAATATTAGTGATGTCAGAGATTTGTCTAGCAGGAAGGGGAATAATTCCAAGACTATCACTTTGCCTGGCACCAAGATAAACACCTATCTGATGTATCAAGTATTCAGCTTGACAGCAGCAGAGCCAGTGCTGGATACTCAAAGTGCATTCCTTAACTTTGATCCATCTGTCAAGGCCACAGCTAGATACTATGATCAAGGACTATTGCAGTTTAATGGCATATGCCAGCTGACTGAGTGCAGCTGGATGGATGGAATGTGGAGATTCTCTATCATCATGATCTCAGAAACTATTGACTACATTGGAATGTTATCTAAGATCAGAATCAATGAGCTGTCATGGTCCGAATATACACATACACTGATCAAGGCCAATCAAGAGAATTCATGGGCTGGAACTATCCAGGTGAATGGTGTACCAACAAGCAACAAGACTGGAGCCAACTGGGATGGACTAGGATATTACTATGGACTAATTGACTATGGATATGATAGGCCAGCAGTAGATGCCTTTGGTGTGGAGCATATTCCGCCACAAGTATTTTGTTATGATATCCTGAAGAGGGCATTTGATTACTGCGGCATCAGCTGGTCATCAGCCTTCCTTGAGAGTCAAACATTCAAAAGAATGCTCATGGCCTTTGAAGGCGGATCATTGCCAAGAATCACAGCTGCTGATTCACTTGCCTTGTCAGCCTATACTACAGAAGATAATGGCACCAGTGGTCATATTATCAATGCGGACATTCCACTATCTAGTGGATGGAATCTAGTATTTGGTGGCAATAGAAGAGCTGACTTACAGAACACAGTGACTACTGATGCATACAATAGTACAGTGACATCTGATCCAGCTGGACAGATTGAGAATGCTGCTACATTCATGCGCTTTGTATCAGCTACTGAGGGCATCATGAGAATCAACTATCTTGGTGATCATGACTTGAATCTTGACTTTACAATCACTGGGGCCAATCTTGTGGATACATGGATCAGGTTTAAGTTGATACTGAAGATATACAAGAATGGATTTGTGATATCTCAAGATGATGTATACCAGGGATTCTTTGACAATGGTACTGGTGACTATTCAGCTACTATCAGCTTTGACTATAGCAGAGATGTATTTGTGACCTTCAATGATGAGCTGAAATTTGTTCTAGTATGGAATGTTTATGATTCATCTGTTGAGGCTGATGACATTCCTACGGCCTTCTCATTGAATACCAACATCACAAGCAACACAGCGGATCTCAATATCGTATTATCTGAGCAGTCACTTGAGCCAGGAGGAACTATCTTGATTGATAACTTTCTGCCTACAATGGACTGCGCCACATTTTTTAAGGGAATTACTACGGCATTCAATCTATATGTCAAGCCTAATGTTAATGATAACACCATTCTTGAGATTGAGCCAATGGATGACTTCTACAATTCATCAGCTGATGCATTGAATTGGACTCATCTAGTTGACTATAGCAGAGATTACAAGGTGACACCTACCATCAACTTTGCGAGCAACACATACAATTTTATATTTGACCAAGATGATGACTATTACAACTTCTACTATGCACAAGATGTCAGGAAGCAATATGGTGCATTCAGCTTAGATTCACAGAATCAATTTGCTAAGAATACAACTGAATTCAAGCTGCCATTCTCACAGAAGCTGTTGGTGAATATTCCAGTAGATGAGAGTACCTTCACCAATATTATTGTGCCAAGATCATTCCAAGTCAAGACTGAGCAAGATGGCACATCAGCTATAGCTATTAAGAAGGGGAAACCATTCCTTGTGCAGCTGGGACCAATGACTTCAGCTACATGGCAATATATTGATGAGGATGGTATTGCCACTACTGAGGGATCATATCCATATGTGGGCCATCTCAATAGCTTGACATCACCTACATTTGACTTCAATTTTGGGGTGCCTGAATATGTATTCTATCAAGATGCGGCCTACACTACCAATAACTTATTCCATTATCATGAGAGATACATCAAGGAGGTGATATCTAGGTTTGGAAAGTTATTAACATGCTATATAAAGATAGATAACAGCATGATCAATATGCTTAATTTTAAGGAGCTTATCAACATTGATGGTGTAATTTATAGACTTCAGAAGGTATCAGATTTTGATAGTGGAAAGGATAACACTACATTAGTGGAACTGATTCGCATAATAGAAGGGGAGAGTATCCAAACTTTTGACATAGAGATACCTTATCTCCCTGACAAAGTCAATTTCAGAGAGACAGAAGGTAAATTTACAGCTGGAGCTCAGACAAGAATAACAGAAGATAATATAACTAGAATAATAGAATAGATATGGCAGTTTGGGAAGAAATACTGGTAGCAAGCCAGGGGACATTGATAGTGAATGACACTAATGAAAAAACAATAGCTTATGATGCAATCTTTGTCCTTGAGGACACTGTATTTGCAAGCATCAAAGTGGGTGGTGTTGACATCAAGGCTCAGTTAATAACTACACCAGCAACAGCTGTAAAAGCTGGAGCAATGATCAGATGTACTGGAGCTCGAAAGTTTTCAGCTATTGACTTGACATCAGGATCTGTAGCTTTAATCTTGTAAGATGTACGGATACGGATTTACAATGATGTTCAATAGTGCAACTGCTGCCATTAAGGCTGTGGCTGATGCGCTATTCAATAGACTATCTGAGGATGGTATCAATAGAATGACAGAAGATAATCAACAACGAATAACAGAATAAGACATGGGAGTAAAGATATCAGGCTTAACGGCCAAAGGCGCAGCATTAGCAGCAACAGATTTAGTTGAGATTGCTCAGTCAGCTGGTGGTGGTTTATACACATCACGCAGTGTAACTGGTGCCAACATTAAAACATTTGCTCAAAGTGGTCTGCCTACTGAGATCCAGGTGGCTGCATCAGATGAAACTACAGCACTAACAACTGGCACTGCAAAAGTTACTTTCAGAATGCCTTATGCTATGACAGTTACTGCTGTGAGAGCTTCACTTTCTACAGCTCAAGCATCAGGCAGTATCTTCACTGTTGACATCAATGAAGGTGGTACAACTATACTATCAACAAAGCTGACAATTGACAATACTGAAAAGACATCTACAACTGCTGCAACACCAGCGGTTGTATCTGACACTGCACTAGCAGACGATGCTGAGATAACTATTGATATCGACCAAATTGGTAATGGCACAGCAAAAGGTTTGAAAGTTACTATCATAGGAACAAGAGCATGATAATCAATCCATATTTAGTGCAGCCAAGTGGGCCATCATACGGAACACTAACTACTGCGTGGATAGCTGCTACGGGAGAAACGGACTTGACTATCATAGGTGCGTTAAACACACTTGAGACAGACTTAACTACCTATGGACTGACTTCAAAGATGAAGGCTTTGTATCCGTTTGTAGGTGGCACTGCGGCAAAACATAAATTTAATTTTATGGATGCCCGTGATTTAGACGCTGCTTATAGATTGGTATTTAATGGTGGTTGGACACATTCAAGCAATGGTTCACAGCCTAATGGCACAAATGGATGGGCTGATACTAAATTAAATAACTCTACTACTTTAGCGCAAGATTCAACTCATTTATCCATATACTCAAGAACTAACAATTCAAATACTATTGTAGATATAGCTAATGACAATGGTCTTGTCAGTGGCTCTCCATCTATATTTGTAAATTTTGGAGGATTGACGTATATTCAAGTCAATCAGGCTACATATTCTAGCATAGCAGATACTGATTCATTAGGATTAAGAATTGCTTCAAGAATTAATTCAACAACTGAGAAAATTTACAAGAACAATGCACTGGCTTTGACATCTGCTAGAACATCTGCTTTCATATCAAATGCCAATATGATAATTGGTAGATTTCACAATAATGCTTTTTGGTCAAATAGACAATATGCTTTTGCATCCATAGGTGATGGACTAACAGATACTGAAGCAGCTAACTTCTACACTGCGGTACAAACATATCAAACTGCATTAAGCAGAAACGTATAAAATATGAAACTAACAGACATAACACAAGCAGAATATCCTAACTATGTAGGACTGCTTACAGAGGTACAGAAAAATCAATTAGTAGGTCAGCAATACACTGAGGATAGCTACTTCAATCCTATTCAAGATGCGGATGACAATTGGATAATATCAACTGAGGAGATGGACTTCTGTACAAACGTAGAATTTCTATGGGTTAAGGACTTGGATTTGATTCCTTACAATCCTAAACCTACACCACCATTCCCTCCAGCGGAATAAGATAAAATATTAACTTTATAAAGGCTGGGTGACTAGCCTTTTTTTGAATATAGACATGGCAAATAAGGAAGCAGTATTTTCACTACGGGTTGACACTGGCAACAGTGTACAAGATGTGCAATCATTTGACAAGGCAGTCAACAATCTGAATAAGGATCTTCAAGCAACACAGAAAACTGCTGCATCAGATGCTGGTACAGATGCCTTTGCTGAGAAATTAGCGGAGCTGAATGCAAGAGTAGAAGCTGGAGGATTGAGCTTGAGAGAGATGACTCAAGTCATGAAGCAATATCAGACTATCGCAGCTCAAGCTGGGGTTGAGTCACCAGTAGGAGCAAAAGCCATTCAGAATGCTGCGAATTTAAAGGATGAGATAAGTGATCTAAAGGCTGCAACAACAGCACTATCATCAGACTTTGTGGGCCTTGATACATCATTAGCTGGAATAGAAACTGGAGCAGCTGTATTTGGAGGCTTTCAGTCAGCTATGGCATTGACTGGTGTAGAGTCTGAGCAATTGGTGCAGACAATGGTGAAGCTGCAAGCTGTGCAAGGTGTAGTGAATGCCGTTTCAACTGTTGCGAACAATTTGAATAAGGATGCTATCCTAGGCATCCAGCTTAGGAATGGTCTTGAAAAATTAAGCACATTTATTAAGGGAGGTACTACAACTGCAATTGTTGCACAAACTACAGCATCAGGAGGATTGGCAACAGCTCAAGGTGCTGTGACTACTACAACGGTGGCAGCATCAGCAGCCATGAAAGCATTTAGAATTGCATTGATTGCCACTGGTATTGGTGCTATTGTTGTATTGTTAGGCTTGGCAGCTGAAGCAATGGGATTCTTTGGTGATGAATCAGAGGATGCTGCTAAGCAACAAGAGAAATTGAAAGCACAATTAGATGCAACAAGAAATAGTTTACAAGAGCAACAGAAAGCTACAAATGAATTGGCTGATGCTGTGGGCAGAGATACAGAGAGAATGATTGCCCAGGCTAAGGCTAGAGGTGCAAGTGAAAAGGAGATAACAGATATTAAAATATCACAATCTAATCTACAAAGAAAGTTATTAGCCAATGATTTGAGTACTCAAAAAGCAGCATATGACAAAGCCAACAAGGATAGAAAAGTAAATTTAGAGGAATTAATAAAATTTGAAGAGACTTACTATTCAGCTAAAAATAAACTGCAAGAATTTGATAGAGCCAATACTCTCAAGGTGGCAGACAATGCAGTTAAGGTAGCAGAGAATGCCGAGAAGGTAAGAAAGGATCAAGCTGATAAGGCAAAGGCCGCATCTGATAAGGCAAGGGATCAAAGAAAGACAGATCTTGCTAAGATCAAAGAGCTTGAGGATGCATTCACATTGTCATTGCTTTCCAATAAGGAGCAAGAGATTGCAGCAGAACAGAAGAAATTTAACGAGGTTATAGCACTGGCAGTCAAGAACAATCAAGATACTACTACCTTGAGGCTGGCTTTGAAAAATTCCTTGAATGATATTGAGGCTAAGTATGCACAGATAGAGATTGATCTAGCTGATAAAACAGCCAAAGAAAAAAGAGATCTTGATATAGCTGAATTCAACAGAAAAGAAGCTCTAAGAAGGGAAGAGATTGCAACAGAGGAGGCTTTCTTTGATGAATATAATGCAGCGTTATTGACTGCTCAACAGACAGAAGAGCAAGCGGTAAATGACAAATACTTTAAACTGATTGAGGGTGCCAAAAAATATGGCCTTGATATCACTAAACTGGAGGAGCAGCAGCAACAAGAGATCAGTAAGATTCAGAACAAATACAATGCTGAGAGACTTCAAAAACAGCTGGACAATGCTCAGTTTATTTTTGACCAATTCAGTGCCTTAAATGATGCCTTCAGCTCACTAGAAGATGCAAGGATGCAGAACATGCAAACAAGAGCCAATGATGAGCTGTCTGCATTGGATGCCAAGCATAAGAAAGAGCTAGAAGGTCAGAACTTAACAGCTGATCAAAAGAAAGCAATTGATGACAACTATGCAGCTGCAAAGTATCAGATTGAGCTCAAGAATTTCAATGCACTTGAGGCTATTAAAAAGAAACAATTTGAACGTGATAAGATTCTGAGAATAGGTCAAGCAGCTATTGATACTGCATCAGCTATTGTGAAGGGGATTGCTCAGTTTGGGCCGCCGCCATCACCAGCTGGTATTGCTGCGATAGCTTCAGCTGCCTTGATTGGTGCTACACAAATAGCTGCTATTGCTGCAACAAAATATCAATCAGGAACTGCGCCAACATTTGACACTAGCGGAGGTGTATCTGCTGGAGCTTCAGCCACAGAATTAGGTGGTGCCAATGCTAACACAAATACACAGCAGACTGATCTTACTGGATTGGCTGCACAGCAATCAGCTGGAATCAATCAAGTGTATGTCTTAGAGTCTGACATCACTGGCACACAGAATAATGTGGCTATTCAGAACAAGCTCAGTGTGTGGTAAGAAATTTAACTTGTGCGTTCCCTCTCATCCATTGATCTGAGCATGAGAATGAGCCATAGAGGTCCAGCAATTGTTGGGCCTTTTTTGTGTCACTGCCTAGCTTCAGATTTTGTCCAGGTGAATGTAGTGCCTGGTAGTAATTAAGATAGATAGATTTCACAAAGTGATTGTGACCATCCCAAGATATTGAGTTAAATAATTCAATCAGCTTCTGACTATCCATCATCACTGGCTGATGACATTCAAAGTTTATTGTAGTGCATCCCATAGCTTTGAGCACATCCATAGTATTTTGACAAGCCTCCTGATATGTGGGTGCATGAAGATCATTGATCATCAGATTGCCATTTGACAGCACTATATTCTCATTGAATTTAGGGCCAATAAAGAAATCATCATTCATGTATAGGAACTTGCCGCCAATGTGCCTGGCAAATGTCAACAGCTTGTGAGTCACGTCACATCCTCTGACAGATGACCTTGCATCAGGAATTATATTGTTGTATCCTTGGACATGATCACCAATGATGTAGACTTCTGCATTAGGATATCTCTTTAAGGCCCAGTTAATGGAGTGCTGTATTGTGCTGCCTTCCTTTCCTTGTTTATGTGGGTATACTAGAATCATGGAACAAAAATACATATTATCTAATATGATGAAAGAATTGCCTATTTATGAAATCTCAATTGATTTGAATGAAGCAGAGACATCTGTGGAATTTAATTCATTAGTGAGAGATCCAGCGCATGAGATAAGTTTTCAAACATTCTCACAAGCTAAGAAATTTCAATTCAATGATGAGGAGCAAGTAATCACTGGTGTGGCTATCTCTGCTGATACACCTATCTATAGATTTGATGAGGATAGCAATGAGGAGTATTATGTGGTATTTACAAAGGCTGCTATCAAGGACATCATCCATGACTATGCTAGGAGAGGCAACTTCAACAATGTAAATATTGAGCACAATTCATCCAATGTAGTTGATGGGATCTACATGATCCATAGCTATCAGATAGATAATGAGAAAGGATTCACAGCTCCTGAGAGATTCCATGATGCAAATGATGGATCTTGGATTGTGAGTTACAAGGTAACTGATAAGGATGTATGGGAGAAAGCTAAGGAGGGCAAGTTTACTGGCTTTAGTGTTGAGGGATATTTTCAGATTACAGCAACAGATCGCACTATTGAATCAGAGATGATGGCACAGATATTCAAGGCATTGAATGATTTAAGTGGAACAATTAAACATAGTATAATTAAATAACAAACAAATGAACGAGAACTTCAAAAAAGTAATGGATGCAATTGCTGACATGAAAGCAATGTTTTCAACATCTGCTGAAGCTACTGAAACAACAGAAGCTCAAGCATTTGGTGAGGCAGTGTTGATGGATGGTACAGCTGTAGCATATGAAGGTGAACTAGCAGTAGGTACTACTGTATTTATTGTGGCTGATGGTGAGCAGATTCCAGCTCCTGAAGGCACACATGAATTAGGTGGTGAGTTTACTGGAATCAAGATCATAACAGATGCCAATGGTGTAGTGTTAGAGGTTATTGATGAGAGAGCAACAGAACAAGCAGCAAGCTCTGATGAGTTTGAAGCTATTGACATTGAAGAGATGCCAGTAGCACTAGAGAGAGCTACAGAGGCAATCGCAGCAACACTGAACATTGAAATGGGGCAAGCCTATGACATTGCTACGGCAGTCATTGCAGCTATCAATGCAGAAGAAATGAAAGAAGAATCAATGAGTGCTGAGCAAGTAGAATCAATTGTGAATGCAAAGATGTCATCATTCTCTACAGCTGTAGAAGCTATAGGTGAAATGATGCAGACTATTGCTTCAGATAATGAAACACTTCGCACTGAGATGGCAGCAATGAAAAATGATTTTGAATCATTCAAAGCAATGCCTTCAAACAGCACAACTGAGGGCGAGAAATTCGCAAGAACAAATAGCACATTGACATCACGTCAATTATTCCTTAAATCACAAATTAAATAACAAAGAAAATGAGCTTAAAAAAGTTTATCAAGCAAAAATTCGACTATGATGTGTCAGGTTTGGCAGCATATGTAGACGAGCAAAGAGAAGATCTAATCACTAGATCAGTAACTGAAGCAAAAACTTTACGTTACATCACAATTCAAGAAGGTATCAAAGGATCTGAAGAGATCAAATTATTGGATGACACTTTGACTTACCAAGCTGGAGATTGCGAAATGACACCAGCTGGAGATACAGTATTCACTGATCGTGCAATTGCTGTTGAGACTCTTGGATACATGAAGAGATTCTGTCAAAAAGATTTGGCTGGATTTTGGACTCAATTGGCATTGCGCCCAGGTGCATCTGCTGAGGACAAAGAGCTTCCTTTTGAAGCACAAATCACTAACTACCTTTTGAGCTTACATGCACTTGAGTTAGATAAATTGATTTGGAAAGGTAACAAAGCAACTGGTACTGGCAACCTTCAGTGGATGAATGGATATCGTCAATTCTTAAAAACTGCTAACGGATGTGTGAATTTGAACACTTCTTCAACTGCAAGCATTGATGCATCAAACGCTTATGATGTATTCTATGAGTGTTTCACAAATTCTCCTGAAGCTGTGGCTGAAGCTGGTGATTTCGTATGTTTTGCTGGCCGTGAGAACTTCAACTGTTTGATGAAGAACTTGGTTGACCTTAATTTCTTCCACTATTCTCCAGCACAAATTGCTACAATGGAAGAGATCATAGTACCAGGTACAGATATGCGAGTGGTAAAAGTACCAGGACTTAATGGTCTTGACAATATCTACACTGGTAAAGCAGCGCACTTTGTATTCGGAACTGACTTATCTTCTGACTTTGATAACTACGATTTGTGGTATTCTCAAGATGATGATGTTATCTATATCAGATCTAAATTCAGAGCTGGTGTACAAGTACCATTCTTGGATCAAATCGGAGTTTGGAACGGAACTGGATCACCTAACTAATTAACAAATATGGGGAGGCTTAGGTCTCCCCTAACTTAAAAAATACAGAAGAGATGGCATGTAATATGACAACTGGGTTTAATGACAGAACATGTACCAATGGAAAAGGTGGTATCAAATCTGTTATTTTGTTCCCAATAGGATCAATTGCAACTGGGCCAACATTGACTGGCAATGAGATTACTACGTTGACAGTTACTGGTGAGGTATTCCAGTACAAATTGAAATCAAATTTATCTAGCTACACTGCGCCAATCCGAGTAAACAAAGAGAATGGAACTTTATGGTATGAGCAATCTTTGAACATGATCCTAGCATCAGATACAAAGGAGCTTCGTGCTGAAATTCATTTACTTGGACAGAATGAAGTGGTAGCAATTGTTGAGAAAGCTGATGGTACTTATGTAGCATTAGGACTTGATGAAGGTCTACAAATAAATGATGGATCAGAATACACTTCAGGTGTTATCAAATCAGACAGAAATGGACATTCAATTGTCTTGGCTGGTCTTGAAAACAATGAGGTGCCTGATGTAGCAGCTGGTATTGTAGCAACTTTGTTGACTCAACAGTCTCCAGTAGTTTAATCTACCTAATCAAACCAAATACTAGAAGGGAGAGGATGAGTATTCCTTTCCCTTTTTTTATTAAATTAGAGCCATGAAAATAGATCAGAAATTTATTGGAGCCAAAGTCAAGAGTAATCTATTGAATAGATACTTTGTGATTGAGGAAGGTAATGAGGAGTTATATATTAAACTAGGACTTTTGCATATCTTTGTAAATAGTGAGCCTAAAATAAAAAAGATAAATGTTAAGACTCGAGAGATATCAGACATCAACACTGATAGTGACAGTAACGGAATATCAGACTCTGACAGCCCCTTATTGGCTCCTTGAGTTTACGCATGAGCAGAGCTTTGAATCTGTTACTTGCATACTTCCCAACATCAGTACAAGCACATCAAGATTTGATGAGTTTGTGATTGAGGATGGTGTGGATGTGACTTTCCCATATGCTGGCTTTTACACATACAGAATATTTGAGCAGACATCTAGCAGTAACTTAGATCCTGATCTCGCTGATAATCTATGTGAAGAGGGCAGAGCACATGTGTATCAGATTGACTCACCATCAAATGAATTTTCGACAACAATATTAAATAACATATATGAGTAAGATCACCAGCTTGTCATTCAGCAAGCAGTATCAATTGCCAGTAGAAGAGAAAGATTCTCAAAGAGGTTTCATGAAATGGGGCCGCAAAAATGACTATCCATTTTTCTTGATAGAGCTACTGCAAGGTAGTGCCTGGCATCAAGGTATCATCAAGAATAAAACCTACTACATTGCTGGTGGTGGCCTTGAGGCAGTATCAGGTGATCTGACTGCTTTCCTTGCCAATCCATTTGCTGACTTTGACATGAATGAGATTGCTCAAAGAATGGCCTTTGACTTTGAGGTGTTTGGTGCAATGGCTGTGATAGGTACATGGAACAGAGAAGGTACCAAGGTAGTGAGATGGGAGCACATGGATATTGACCTGATCAGAATCACTGAGGATGAAAGACTGTATTATGTATCTGATGACTGGTCAGCTTTGCAGCAATCAGCAGAAAAGACAAATTACAGAAGCTATCCAGCACTGAATGAGAACAATCGCACTGGATCATTCATTCTGTACTACAAAGAGCCATCTAAGCAAGCAAGAGGTGAGAAAGGAATCTATCCTAAGCCTCCTTATTATGGTGGTATTACAGCCATTCAGACAGATGTTGACATCAGTAAGTTTCACATGTATGAATTGCAGAATGGATTCAAGGCTGGTACACTAATTAACCTAGCATCAGGTGAGCCTGAAACATCTGAAGAGGAAAGAAAGATAAAAGAACAAATCAAAGGCCGTACACAATCTGTTGAGGATGCTGGTGAGATCATCATCACATTCAGCAATGGAGCAGATGAAGCTCCTACAGTGATGCCATTAAATGGGAATAACTTACATGAGAGATATGCCATGACTGAGAAGTCAGTGCAGCAGAATATTCTTGTGGCCCATTCTGTGGTGGCTCCTTCCTTGTTTGGTATTGCTCCAAATGGATCATTCAACGCAGCTGAGACAGATGACTTGTTTGAGATATATAAGAATACCTATGTCAATTCAAGACAGAAGCAGATTGAATGGCTGATGAATTACATGGTACAGTTATCAGGAGCCATTGGTAAATTGAAGCTAGTTGATGTTAGGCCAATTGTAGCAGCAACACCAGTGACAGCTGCACCAGTGACAGATGCAACTGGAACAACAGAAGCTGCTCAAGTAGATGTGGCTAAATCAGCATTGAATGGTGCACAGATTGCATCACTTGTTGAGGTGGCTGCTAGTATTAAGTCAGGAATATTGACACCTGATGCCGCATTGCAGATAGTATTGGCATCATTCCCAACAATTGCAGAGGCACAAGCTCGCAAGATTGTAGGATTGCCTACTACTACACTATCAAGCTGTGATCATAAGCATGAATTCAGTGCTGATGAGATCACAATATTTTCAGAATATGGTGTTGATTCATCTGAATACAAGGTCCTA
>Ga0114978_10000530_pt1 | contig 32483 bp, 31 predicted proteins | sample S_140212_EF_Meta_FD_87027 | JGI IMG/M metagenome (GOLD analysis project Ga0114978, IMG submission 87027) | Freshwater microbial communities from Lake Simoncouche, Canada to study carbon cycling - S_140212_EF_MetaG | ecosystem: Environmental > Aquatic > Freshwater > Lake | place: Lake...
GCCTGTTTCGCCTGTGGGACCCGTGGGACCCGTTTCACCAGTAGGGCCCGTGGCACCTGTGGCGCCTGTTTCGCCTGTGGGACCCGTGGGACCCGTTTCACCAGTAGGGCCCGTGGCACCTGTCGCTCCTGTTTCGCCTGTGGGACCCGTGGGACCCGTTTCACCAGTAGGGCCCGTGGCACCTGTGGCGCCTGTTTCGCCCGTGGGACCCGTGTATCCTGTTGGACCAATTTCACCAGTAGGACCCGTGGATCCAGTAGGACCAGTAGGACCAGTAGGACCAGTATAGCCTGTTGATCCCGTCACACCAGTGGCACCAGTATCTCCCGTTGGACCCGTGTAGCCAGTGGGACCGATTTCACCAGTAGGACCTGTTGGACCCGTGGACCCTGTGGGACCCGTGTAGCCAGTGGGACCCGTGTAGCCAGTGGCACCTGTTGATCCAGTATCTCCCGTTGAACCCGTGTAGCCTGTGGGACCCGTGTATCCTGTCGATCCTGTGGCACCTGTGTCTCCCGTTGGACCCGTGTAGCCAGTGGGACCCGTGTAGCCAGTGGCACCTGTTGATCCAGTATCTCCCGTTGGACCCGTGTAGCCTGTGGGACCCGTGTAGCCAGTGGCACCAGTGGCACCTGTGGCGCCCGTGGGACCCGTGTAGCCTGTGGGGCCCGTGTATCCTGTCGATCCTGTGGCACCTGTGTCTCCCGTGGGACCCGTATAGCCAGTGGCACCCGTGTATCCAGTGGCACCTGTCACACCAGTGGCACCTGTTGAACCAGTAGGGCCAGTATAGCCTGTTGATCCAGTCACACCAGTGGCACCTGTGTCTCCCGTAGGACCCGTGTATCCCGTAGGACCCGTGTATCCTGTCGATCCTGTGACACCTGTGGCGCCCGTGTATCCCGTTGCACCCGTGTATCCTGTGGATCCTGACACACCCGTCACACCCGTCACACCTGTGTAGCCTGTGGCGCCTGTGTAGCCTGTGGGACCCGTTACACCTGTGGCGCCTGTGGCACCAGTTGATCCTGTAGGGCCATCGATACCATCCAAGTTCACATTGTAAACCACTGTGGCACTGAAGTCCCCTGTGATATTGCGAATCGTGTTGACAGTAAGGGCGCCTGTTGCGGGATCATACGACTGGACACGTGCCTCAAACGAGATGGTAGGATCAGAAGAGGAGACAATGATGACACTGTTTCCTGGAATGTAGGCCAGGTTCGTAGAAACAGTCATGCTTTGGGTGCCATCGAAGGTGGGGGTGAGGAGAACGGCGGTCGTTGTGGCCGTCAGATAACGATCGGAAAATCCTGTGGGTCCCTGTGTTCCTGTCGCGCCTGTGGCTCCCGTTGCACCAGTGGGGCCTGTTTCGCCTGTAGGGCCAGTAGGACCTGTTACGCCTGTTACGCCTGTTGCACCTGTTTGACCGGTATGTCCTGTTGATCCAGTAGTTCCTGTGGGACCTGTTACGCCTGTGGCACCAGTGGGGCCTGTTTCTCCAGTAGGGCCCGTGTAACCTGTGGGACCTGTTTGTCCCGTGTCGCCTGTGGCGCCTGTCTGTCCCGTGGCGCCTGTAAAACCCGTCGCGCCTGTCTGTCCCGTGTCGCCTGTGGGTCCCGTCGCGCCTGTTTCACCTGTGGTTCCTGTATTCGAGGCAAGACCTGGATCTCCCTTTGCTCCTGTCATTCCTGTAGGACCCGTCGCGCCTGTCATACCCGTTACACCCGTCACACCAGTGGATCCCATCGAACCGGACGCTCCCGTATTGCTGGAGAATCCTGGTGGACCATCGTTTCCTGTGGGACCTGTGGCCATGTAAATCGTGGGATAACATGGTGGGACGGGTCGCGGTGGACATACAGGTGGCGTGTACCCATAGTACGCCATCTAATATCTATTACAAACATCCTAAAAAGATTCTTCGTTATTCTCCCACTGTTCATAAAAATTGATGATATATGCGATGATAGAAGAGATAGATTGTTAAGATGCCTTATTGTGAACGCCACGAAATAGATACTCCTCATAAATGTCCTCGGTGCACGGTGGAGAAACGGGAGAAGACCATGATGGAGCGGTATGGCGCCAGAAGCGCGTTACACACGGCTCAGTTCAAAGAGAAGAAAAACGTAACCAGTTTGGAACGATTTGGAGTGGTGCATGGCTCTCAAACAGAGCATGTTAAACAAAAAACAAAAGATACCAATCTCTTACGTTATGGAGTGGAACATGGGCTCCAAAGCGCAGAGATTCGCGCGAAAGGGGCCGCTACCATGGTAGAGCTCTATGGAGTAGAACATGCATCTCAGAGCGAAGAACTCAAAGAGAAACGCGTTCACACCTATCGTGAACGGTATGGGGTAGACAGTCCCTTGCAAAACAAAGAGATCCTCCAGCGTCGTAAGAAAACCAACATGGAACGGTATCAGACCGAAGAAGTGCTCCAGAATCAGGGGATCCGTGATCGGATTTCACAGACCATGATTGATACCTATGGCGCCGCGAATCCTCTCCACTGCGAGTCTATCAAGCTGAAGAAAGATAAGACATGTGAAGAACGTTATGGTCACAAAGACATCATGCGGAATACCGAGATGTTTGAAAAGGTTGCCAAAAATGGCTATAAGCGCAAAGAGTTTGTCCTTCCCTCTGGCGCAGTGATCATGTATCAGGGCTATGAAGATGTGGCATGGAAGATTCTTCTCTCCACTCTGAAGGAAACAGAGATCACGAATGATCCCAAGCTGATACCCACCTTTATCTATGAATGGGAAGGGAAGACCCATCGATATTATCCTGATTTGTATGTGGAGACTCAGCGTCGTATCATTGAAGTCAAATCCACCTATACGTATCGCACCGAGTTGGGTAAAAATCGGGCGAAACGGGATCAAGTGATGGCGGATGGATACACGTTCGAGTTTTGGATCTGCTCAAAAAAGGGAGTTCTCCATGTGCTTCATGGAGACGAGGAAGAAGAGGTTATTGTGGCTGCTGTGGCCACGGTGGAAGAGGAAGTAGAGGAGATCTCAGAAGAAGAGATCGTAGAGACATAATCATCAAAGAAAAAAGTAGAAGCTATTTTCTTGGAGGAGGCACTGTTTATTTTTGTTTTGGGAGAAAGGGTCATGGAGGGAGGGGGGTATGTTTAGTCGGTTTTAGGAAACGAGGGTGAGGGTGGGGGTCACGTCGGTTTCTTTTGTATTACAAAGCCTTGGTCTTCTTCTCGGGAAGCACGTAAAGCTTGTAAAGGTACGACTGCACATTCCGGTACGACAAATTCTCGCCCTCCTTCACGCCCAGGACCTTACGCATGGCCGCATCCGGGTGAATGGTGTGGCCCTTCTCGGCATCCTTGAGCTTGTGGGACTCGACATACGCCGAGAACGCACGAGTGACATCCGCCGGCGTCATCTGAGTGCCCTTTGGCTTGTTCAGGAAGACGCACAGCTCATCCTTGATGGTCACTGGGGTGGTGAAGATGGTCGGGCGCTTCTCCTTGACAGTGCCATCATCCTCCTTCTTGACGCGACGGCGGCGACGACCAGCCTCCTTCAGATCCTTGGCCACGCGCTTCTGGAAGCGCTGAAGGGTCTTAATGGCGGCAATGGACTCATCGCGGACCTTCTGGTGGGTCGCAATCAGGCCCGCAATCTCCTGCTCGATGGTCTTGACCTCGGCCGCCGCAGCGGTCTCCGCGACGGCAGTCGCGACAGGGGCGGCCTCCACAACCGCTGGCGCGGCAGGCGCAGCGGCCGCGGCAGCCTTGGTCTTCTTCGGGGCCGAAACGGCGGCAACGGCGGCAACCGCGGCAACCGCAACGGGGGCCGCAACCGCGGTCTCGGCGTCGGACTTCTTGGAAACTTTCTTCACAGCGGGGGCGGAGGTGGCGGAGGCGGTCTTGCTCATTGTATTAATACCGGTGGTAGTATTTGACATATTTAAACGCGTTATACCTCTCTCCCAGGCAAAACATCGCCTCAATTTTTACGGGGGGAGGACGCCGTAGACTCCTTGCGGGACCATTCCTCCCTTTTTTTTATTGAAACCACGTCATCTAGCGATAGATCGGAGAGTTTGTTACGATATGATGCAGAATATGGTAAAGAGTGATCCCTTAGGGGCCCTTATTGATGGAGCCATTAGATATGGGGTATATGACATTGTAATGGGATACACGATGAGATCAATGAGATACCCATAAAAGTCTACGGCAACTGAATGATGGAGGGTTGTCACCGATTGGATTCGTAGCATAAGAGGCATGACGGTCACACGACTGTGCGAAAAATTGCGTCAAACATAAAAATTGACGGGTTCAAAACACTAAAAAGAAAGTCATACACAAAGATACAGATCTCCCATCATGTCCAGCATTGTCTACCCCACCCAGTTCGACGCCTCCCGTATTACCATCTCTGCTCCGCGCTCGCTCCAGAATGGCTCCAAGTCCGCCTACTTCAACTACAATCGTGAGGCGCTCACCATGCAGACCGCTGTGTCCATGTCCCTTCCGTTTGGCCTGAACGTCGACGACAAGTTTGGCCCGACCAAGTATTCCATCAACGTCTCCTTTCGCGGTCAGGAGCAACGCGAGGACATCAAGCAGTTCCTGGATGCTCTGACGGCGCTGGACGAGAAGATGATTGATGAGGGCGTCAAGAACAGCAAGGCGTGGTTCAAGGCGGAGATGAGCCGTGAGGTGGTCAAGGCGTTCTACACGCCGTGCGTCAAATACAGCATGGGTCAGGATGGCAAGCCGGCGGCGTATCCCCCGAATCTGAAGGTGACCCTTCGCAAGAACGGCGATGACTTTGAGACCAAGTTCTATGACGTCCATGGCAGTCCGTATACGGGTCTTCCCGTCGAGGACATGCTCGCCAAGGGCGTTCAGGTGACGGCCATCATCACCTGCAGTAGCGTGTGGTTTGCGGGCTCCAAGTTTGGCCTGACGTGGCGCGCGAAGCAGATTGCCATTCACAAGCTCCCTGAGAAGATCGGCGAGTTCGCCTTCAAGGGTCTGGAGACAGCGCCTGTGTCTTCTGCTAGTGCGGCAGGCGGTGCTAGTGCCGAGGACGAGGAGGAGATGGAGGATGATCCCGCGTTTCGCTCTTCTGCCTCTGCTTCTTCCTCTTCCTCTGTGGTGGCCTCCATGATGCCATCCGTCCAGGACGATGATGGCGATGATGTGGAGCCGATTCCCGCCCCGCAGCGCACCGTGATCAAGAAGAAGATCATTGCTCGCAAGTAAATCCGCCACGTCGGATCCATGACATAAAAATGGGATTCCTATGGAATCTATTTTTTATGGCGACTGTGTGCTATATGTGCTACCGTGTAATAAATTGAATTCCCTTACAGTTGGCCATGGTCATCGTAGGAACAGGGACGCCTACATTGGCTGTTCGCATCTGCAGATCTAGGACAGACTGTGGCATCACCTCTACGATACGAGGACGATAGGGGGTATATCGCTCCTCTTGAAGCATGCGCAATTCACCTTCTATCGTAGTTAGAATAGCTGGAGTATTTGCTTGAATCTGTTGAAGGATCTGCCCCGTAAGAGTGGACTGAAGGGTTTCTTGCTGTTGTCGTTGACGAGCCAATAAAAACGAGCTCTGTGCGCTCATTCTCTGATGGATCTCTTTCTTTTTTCTGAGGTTCTTTCTCACGATGTCTGAAGGGACGCCTTCATGTCACGACACCTCCTTGGTGATGGGGCACTTTTGTGTCACGACACCTCCTTGGTGATGGGGCACTTTTGTGTCACGACACCTCCTTGGTGATGGGGCACTTTTGTGTCACGACACCTCATTCCTCCGCATCGGAGTCAGGAAGATCCGTAAAGATCTCCTCTCGTCCTGGATGATATCTACCGATATACGGTCCGACACGACGAGGCCCGCCATACTGGTAGAGTTTGTTCTTTCGCTTGTCTCGGAAATAGGTTTTGTCTTCATGAGTAAAGACGGAGAGGGACACATACTCGATATGAAATCCCTCTGCGGAATACTCTTCCATGTCCATTTCTTGATGCGTGGGAAGAGTCACTTCTTTGTGAAGAAGCGGTATGTCCGCCTCTTTGCCTTTCTTGGCCCCTTTCTTGGGGGCTTTTGGCTCTTTTGGTGCTTTTGACGCTTTCGTGCCCTTTGCCTTGGGATCTTTCGGCACCTGTGACTCTTTCGGCACCTCTGGTACCTCTGGTTCTTTCGGCACCTCTGGTTCTTTCGGCACCTCTGGTACCTTTGTAGGACGCTTTCTCCGAACAGGTGCGACGACATGTACAGGAACAGAAGAGGTCATAGAGACAGCAAGTTCCGGTGGCTCCGATGGCTCCGATGGCTCCGATGGCTCCGATGGCTCCGATGGCTCAGGCACGCACATCTTCGGCCGTGTGATCTTTCGTATCGCAGACATGTTCACGTTCGTTTCCTTCCTTTTATCATTCCGTATCCGTCAAATTTATAGTCTACTTAAATTCGTCCTTATGTCATTTTTCTAGAATGCCCCTTTATCGCCCATGCGCGCCCGTCGCCTATCGTCTATCCATTCCTGATCCCCATCGGATGATTCATCGCCTGACAGCGGATCAGGTAGATACAACGGTCACCTTTTCCATCCCTCCAGGGCCATGGTCCGTCTTTATGTTCGCTGCATTGGATGTCCATGGTCCTCTCACTGAATCCTTCACCGTGTCATGGTCCTCTATCCCTCTTGTCCCTCAGCAATGGTATGCGGTCCCTTCCGAGCCTACTGAACTACAGATCTCACGTGGATCGCAGAATCCCTATGGAATCATTCTTCTTCTTGCTGGATCGCACCATGACGTATTGGAATCTAAACCTCTCACACACTGAATAGGTATGAGTTCCGCGGATTATTTTCGGCCACGTGGCGACATCACCACCGTATTAGATCTCACAAATCGTGATGCACAGGACAATACCTATTTTCCAGTGGATGCAGAGGCTTCCTGGTTTCATCGTGATCCAACTACCATCTACCCCACCACCACGAGCATCCAAGAGGCCACTCAGCGCGGTCCCGCGAGTTGGGGGCACACGTTCAGCTTTGAAATCGGCTCTCTTCCTGCGGGAGACATGCTCCAGTCCGTGATGCTTCAGCTCCGTCTTGGCAGTTGGTATAAAGGAGACATTCCTGCCGCATTGGCAAACGGATCGGTGACAACAGATGTCGTGGGGCACGCTGCCGACTACTGGACCTTTATCAATCGCATGGGAGCCAGCATCATCGAGTCCGCCGATTTCATCGTGGGCGATCAGACGGTGGAGCGTATCACAGGCGAATTCATTGCCGCCTATCTTACCCTTTACTCGGATCAAAATTCCCTTCTTGGCATTACGAGTGACGCAGTGGGATCCGTTCCCTATTCCTATCTGTCCTCTGCAGGGGGAAGCCCCGTCCTCCAGACGCCATTCCATCCCGCTCGCCCTTTCCCCACCGAAGATGGAACCTATTTCTGTTTGTTGCCCTTTTTCTTCTTTCGCACCCCCTTGGAACAGGCCTTCCCTCTCTTGGCCTGTCACGAGGGACAGGTTCGGATTGATGTGACGCTCCGCCCCTTTGAACAAATGGCACGGGCCTATCTCGGATATCGTGCGAATGCGACGGACACGCCCCTTGGAAAGACCGTGACCTTTATGACCACCGCGGGACTTCCACAGACGACTACGACACTTACCCAATGCCCTGACTTTCGTGATGCGCGATTGGTGACAACCTGTTCGTTGCTCTCGGGCTCGCTTCGTAGCAAGTTGATGCGACAACCCTTTGAACAGATGGTGAAACTTGTTCAGCCCTTTTCATTTGAGGAGCCCCTGAAATACCTGGTGAGCAAGGGAGGGTCCTCGGATCAGGTGACGATTCAGTTGCCCCTAGAACTCAATCACCCCGTCTCGGAATTGGTATGGGTGTTTCGGAGAAAAGCCGTGCGTGTGAATAACGAATGGGCGAATTTTACACCATCTATTGGTCTAGAATCTACCCCTGATCGCTTCGTTCCTGCATGGCTTGCGTCGGCCTCCCTTCGCATTCAAGGGAGCGAAGTCATCTCTGCGGAGGGTGACTGGTTTCGAGAGCACATCGCGAAGACGCATCGTGGAGGCTGGAATGCGTATGCCTCTTCGGTCTATGGGTATTCCTTCTCGGCATCTCCTGAGCACCATCAGCCCAGTGGAAGTGCCAATATGAGTCGCGCGACGTCCATCCAGCTCCAGTTGACCGTTCGCACTCCTCTTGCGACCGATCTATCGACGCTTTCACCGCCGTGCGTGTTTGATCCCGCCGTCGTAGGAGGATGGGAAGTATTTGTCTTTGCGATTCATTATCAGTGGTTACGGTTTGATAAGGGAATCTGTCAGAAACTGTTTATGGATTAATCGGTGGGATGTGGCGCGAAATGCAGACGCCAGGTGGTGCAGATCGTGGAGCAGGCGCAAGAGGACATGCCATAATCATGCTATCATTGTGATCCGCCTGATACCATAGAATGTTCTCTTTCTCCGCACAGTATTCAATGACACTCCATACATTTGTCTCCCATGTCAATTTATAGATCGGCAACGTGCAGAAATCCTTCAGCACATTCTTAGAATGATCATAGAACCTCCCCAAGAATCGGTGAGGAACAATCAAGAGGCCTCCACAAAAGCGCCAATTGACTCGATTGACATCACAGGCAGGCATATGAGACCAGCATCCTGGAATCGTGATCTTCTCAAACGTGCTGGTATGGAGGGCGCGGAGGTGCTCGATACATCGCTCTTTGTTCGTGGCAATCTTCAGAAGCCCCATATCCAGCCAGATTAGCGTGGGATCGTCCGTCAGGACCGCACCTTTTTGTAGAAACTCGATCTTGGTGTTCATGAGGGAAAAGAATTCCTTGGTGTCCTTTGTGGGATGACGATGGGTGGGCAAGTCGCCTTGATACGCCATTCCGATTTGATAGAGCTCACATTCGGAGAGAGACAGGGGAATGATACGGAGGTTGGTGTTTGGATACATATTCCATAAGGGAAGGAGAGACGGGTCTGTAAAGATGAGAAAGGGAAGACCCGATTCCGCCAACGGCCGAAAGAGCTCCAGATAGGACCGCATGGCCTCGGGATTCCCATAGAGATCATAGAGACTCGTAATAAACATGTGTGGGCGTTGTATGTGGTATGGTCGCGCATTCACTTAAGGCTCTGAATATCTCTACTAAGAAGATGGTGGCCAGCCTCCTCAAAGTGATCTCCTCGGGACTTCAGGATGAGCGGTTATCCTTTCGTCCTACCCTCTATCCTTTTCAGAAAGTATGGAACAAGGCGGGACGTTTCACAACGCGGTGGGAGCGCTTAGACTTTGAAAATACACCTGCCTTTGGACAAACGGGATTCTTTCGGATTCTACGAAAAGGGCATTTGGTCACGCGTCTGTATCTTGTCGCACAGATGCCTGACATCTATACGCCTCAACGGCTTGCCGCGGCCGCGGCAGGGGCCCCCGCATTTCCCTCCTTTGGATGGACGAATTCACTCGGGCACGCCCTTGTGAATCGCATGACATTGGACATTGGTGGGTCACGTGTGGAGACGATCGACGGGCGACTCATGGAAATGCTGGATGAATTCCAGACTCCTCTTGAGAAAGTGCCGTTGATGAATGAGATGATTCGCCGAAAGGACAATGGATTCAACTCTACGTCCTTTGGATGGCCGAAAGCCGCAGGGGCATTAGGAGGAACGACTCCCTATCAAGAGAATGTAGTTGTCCCTCTCCCCTTCTGGTTCACACGAGGAGATCCAGGATGTGCACTTCCCATTGACGCCATTTCGTTTGATGATGTCCGTGTGGGTCTGACCTTTCGAACAGTGGGTGGGTTATATTCGACACCGACGCATGTTGTTCAGGACTCTGCAGAAGATGGTGCATCCTTATGGCCTCTTCAGGGAAGTTCCTTCTACGCGGCGGATCCCGTGGCGAATCCCTCTCAGACTCCACTGTCCAATCAACATGGCGTCATTACCATGCCTCAGGCACTGCTGTTGGGAGACTGTTACATTATGGCAGAATATGTCTATGTGGATCAAAATGAGGCCAATCGATTTCGTCTAGGCGATCTTCAATATCCTGTTGCACAGCATTATGCACAGCCCGCCTATGATACACGGGGACTCCCTGTGGCACGGATTCGCCTAGATGTTCCGAACCCAACCCGCGATCTCTTCTTCTTCTGTCAACCCTACATGGCGTCGTCCTATAATGCGCACTTTTTGGCGACCCGTGATCTTACGGGAAACGTGAATACACTGCCGAATGGGGCGGAGACGCCATGGTGGCCTGATGCGATGGGGCTATCGGCGGATCGGCCCTCGGCGTATCTTCGTCCTGGGTTCCTCTTGTCCGATGCGGAACCGATTTCGGGCATGGAACTAGACTATCAGGGATCCCTCGTGCGATTCCGAACGGAAGGGTGCGCGCTCTTTCGATCCATTATCCCTTCTCGTGAACAACGGAAGGCGCCGTGGATTCATCGCTATTATTATAATATTCCATTTGGTGTTCAGAATGGCTATACCCCCTTCTCTCGGCCATGTGGGGAGGCCAATCTGGACAACATTGCGTCTCGTGATTTGGTGCTGACGTTTCGGGCTCATTCGAGTCCGACGACGGGATTTACGTATTCGCGGTCGATCGTCTATGTGTATGCGGAAACCTATAACATGCTTCGCGTCTATGGTGGGCGTGCGGGGTTGCTTTTTGCGTATTAAGTGGGGACACTGCCCGCCAGAGGCGGGCGTTTCCCCACCTAGATGTAATCGCACACCGTCGCGACATACGAGCCATCCGCACAGGGGTCCACACGAAACGGCCTTCCACATCCATAGATTTCTCCTTGTATCCGATCACACTCCTCTTTGCTAGCATGTGGGGGAATCTGCTGTCCGTTGCTTATAAAAATCCCACATCGAAAGATGCGGCAATTTAATTCTATGATGTCGATCCATTGTTGGCAATGGGGGCATGGAACCAGGTTCATCTTTCTATGAGGATAATAGAAAGATGAATCAGCGATTCGTTGCGATCATGGCGTTGCTTGCTGTGGCACTCTTGCTTCTCTTGGTAAGAGGCTTCGTATCGCGCGTTTGGAGCGAGGGATTCCGCGGACAACGTGGCGGTCACAGCGGACACGGAGGTCACAGTGGACACGGCGGACACAGAGGTCACAGCGGGGTGCGATATGGCATCGCCCATCATGATCGTGGTCGTATTCGTCATGGAGGTCATAGTGATATCTACTACGGTGGAGGAAGTGGATCATGGGGGTCCTATTGGCCTTATGGGTGGCCCATCTGGGTCTATTGGCCCTATTTGCCTGACTGGCGGGCCTATTGGTATGTATGAACCTAAATCCCCCACCCTACCTATCCTCAGCTATGATTCTTACGATCCCCTATCCTGTTTTTGATATCCAACACATTCAATTATCTCCCTTTCAAGCACAAGCCTATGGGAAAAACATTGCCTATCTGAGTTATCACGACCCCTCCCTTGAGTTTCGTGATGTCAGTATCCTCACCCCTCCGATGGTCGTTGTAGAATATCAGCCTGAACATTCACGACTTCGTGTAGACGTCTCCGCCTATCCCCCTTTTCAACTCAAACTCCATACGTTACACGAATACATTGTGAGCATGTTCTATGTTCATCAGACAAGCCTTCTTGGCATTCATCATGAATCTCATGAGCGCATTCGTCAACTCTTCCATTTTTTGTTAGAAGATTCTCTCCTCTCCCTCTATATTTACCCTACGTCCCTTGTGAAGTGCGAGAATGGAACGACCTGTCGCGTGTCTGAGTTGGCGCCTGGGGATCAGATTAGGTGCGTCATTCGCTTTCATGGGATTTCCAAATTGACCCATTCACATGGGATGCATTTGCGATTTCAGCATACTCTGCCGTCTTTGTGGAAATTATCGTAGGCGCATTTCACCTAGACATCGCCGTGGCAAAGCCACGCCTAGACGGTTGATCGGCCTAAGCGGATTACCGTGACATCGCCGTGGCAAAGCCACGGGTATGAATAGTGAAATGCGCTTGCGCATTTCACCTAGACATCGCCGAAATCGCCACCGCCGTGTAAGCAAGTCCAAACGTGAGAAACACCATCACTACAAGAATATAGATCATTGCATTCAAGTCTTGAATGACATACATGAGTAGGGCAAGATACAGCAACAGTGTACCCACAAGGGTCTGAGCAATCAGCGTAGGGACCGTGTTTTTAAGGACCGTGTAATCCTCTGAGGCAGAATGCGCTTGGGCCACTGTAATGGCCGACCATATATAGAGACCTATTCCTATCAGACCTGTAAAGGCCATGATGTAGATTGGGGTGTTTGTTTGTGATTCTCCCGTAGAGCTTGAAGCAGAGTTTTGAGCAGTAGAAGAGCTGGAAGAGCTGGAAGAGCTGGAAGAGCTGGAAGAGCTGGAACCTTTGGCTAAAGACGCCCCTCTCACACCGATTGACGTAGCCAACATAACAGGCTGTAAAATAGAGAGTACCTCACCCATTCTACTTCACCTCTTTATTTTCGTTTGATCAATGCAATGGCACATGCCGCCCAGGCCAGGCCAAACCCCATGAACGCCACAAAGAGGAGAAGATACATCATGGAATCTGGTTTTATCGAATAGAAGATCAGGCCAGCAATGATTGCTGTGGCCGTGCCTCCTAAAGAGAGATAGGTGATGGTCTCCAGTTTTTCTTTTAGCCATACCCTATTATCATTAGACCCTACGAATGTGATGATATCAATGAAAGACATAATGAAAATACCAATAATCGTTATAACAATCGACACAATGTAAGTGACATGTGCAGGCTGTGTTTTTGCAATATAGACAATGATAAAGAGGAGAAGGATCACCATGACAATCCGAATCACAATCCTTGTCACATTAGAAGATCCTGTAGCCATGTCTATTCCTTCCCCGCATTATTTTTAATATTTATGGGAGGGCTTTTGATCTCACCTGATAGGAGTTTGCGCACATTATTCGCAGGAAACAATCCATCCTCTCCTGACCACAAAATAAGGATCAACATGATCACCATCCATAGTTGACCCCCAATTTTCATCATAAGATCCGACATGGTCATATCATAATTCACCATGATCCGTTCTATCTCTTCTTTTTTTTATTATCATTCTCTAGTAACCTGTGCCTATGTCTACACGTAAACAAAAAAAACGGAAACTTGCCCTTTCTGAATTCACTCGGTGCCATCCACGTATGAAAGGCACGAAAGGGACAAAAGGGGCAAAAGGAACGAAAGGGACATGCCTGCCGGATTCAGTCTATTCCCGTCTGCTCAAGACGTGGAACGTTCGCGCCCTTGATGATCTGTGGACGGCAATGTCCTGTGTGCCAGGAGCGGAACATTGTGCGCTGGATAAGAGCAGTCTAGGACAAAAAGAAAAGACATACCTTCGCGACACGTATCTTCGTCCCCGTTATCCTGCCGCGTGGCGAAAGAAACCTGATACCTGGCTGGATAACGTGAATATCGCACAAGTTATGGAACAATACCAGAAGCCCTTTCCATGGTTTCGCTTTATGGGAGTGCTTCCGATTGATTTCTCTATCCCTGACCCCTATCGCACGGATGGTGTGGTGCAATGCCTCAACAAAGACATCTGCACTCTCCAACTGAAAGCAGAGTATGAGAGAGGAATACGGGCGATCGGATTGATCTTTAATCTGGATCCCCATGACAAAGGAGGAAGTCATTGGGTTGCCTTATACATTGATCTTCACAACATTGTGGCACCCCAGATCAGCTACTTTGATTCCTATGGATACAAGACGCCCGCTATGATTGCGCGACTGATGCGGGCATTTACCCTACAGATCCCTGGTTGTCGGTTGGCATACAATGCACGACGATATCAGCGGGGCGGAACAGAATGCGGCATGTTTAGCATGTATTTTCTGATTTGTATGATTCACGGGATCCCTTTTGAGCAGTTCTGTAAAGACGCGGTGGATGATCAGATGATGCTCCAGCTTCGGCCGATTCTTTTTTCTTCGTGAGACGGATTCTCCTCGTAATGGGACTAGGATGTGCGTATGCTATCTAAAAGAATTATGGTCTAAAGGTAGTAATGTATCGTCCGGTTACACAGGACGGAAAGGGCACGTCCATCAAAGAGACGTTCTTTGGTGATTCCAATTACCATACCCTTCACACGGTATTGGTCCAGGATCTCCCTTCTCGCCATGGAATCACCCTGACTCCCGTGCACTTGGAGCGTCTTGACAAAACCATGGATCATTACCTCAAACAGGTCTATCAAAAACAGGGAGACAAACCGCTTATCGTCCTGAATCGTGAGGTCTTGACCGCCTGCTCCAAGGATTTCTCCCAGTATCTTCAGCGAAAAGAGGCAGTGAAACACGTGGAACCCGTTCAGACCGTGATGAATGATCACTTGTTTCAGGAGACGTCTCAGCGGTTTGAACGGTTGACACAGGAACGCAACGACGTCAAGGCGCTTCCCTCCTCGCTCCCTGATTTTCGGATTTCTCTCTCGGAAGACGGTCCGCCCGCTGCTGAAATGTTTGAACGCGCCAAGAAACAGCGGGAACGCGAGGCGCTTCGCACAGGCGCTGACATGCGCACAGGTGACATGGGAAAGGCCGAGGCGGGTCTCCAGGCACGTGTTTCCGCCGACTCTACCTTTCGCTCTCAGCAAGGGGAATATCAGCGCAACACAGAATATGCGCTTGTCCAGCGTCAACAGAACCAGCCACAGCCGTCCTTGGATCTGCCTCTCGCCATTCTGCCCGATCGTCGCGAGTTGCTCCGTGGCGCCGTGGGATCGTTTGATACCATGTCTAGCATGTCTGGAAACGGAAATCCGACGATCACGCAGCCCCTCCTACTACCAATCGAGAAGCGGGATCTTCCTCAGAACGTGGTGGTGCGTGAAGAGCGTGTGGTCAGTTATCGCGAAATCGAGCATAATCTCTTTATCTATTCGGCGGATCGCGACTGGCTTCAAAATAACAAGGAGAATCGCTATCGTTTCACGGTGAACTTCGATCCCGCCGCGAACGGACAGAGCTTTGGCCCGACCTTGGCCTCTCAGCAGAAGTTCAAGAACATCGTCCGCATTGAATTGGTGAAGGCCATTTTGCCTGGCGAGGGCCTATCCGTTCTTGTTCAGCGCACGACGGCGGAACAGCAGGTGACCGATACGACGTATCAGGACAACATCCTCAATTTCCCGTTTATTACGGTCCGCGTGGAGGAACTGGAGAACAACAATTACGGCACGAACAACGAGATCGACCGCAGTTTCGGTGTTCTCCAATACGATGCGAAATGGCAGTCGGACATTACGCAGGAGACGTCTTCGCGTGGGTTTCTTGCGATGATCCCCAAGTTCATGAAGTGCCAGAAAGAGTATTATCCGACGCCCTTGTCTACGCTTCAGAAGATGACGATTGATCTTCGTCGGCCGAATGGAGAGCTCATCAGTTCTACCCCTGATACGTTTGACATCAATGGTATTCTGGCGCCTCAGACGGGAACCGTGGCGGGAACGAGCTCTCCCTTTACGATCCCCATCCAATTCGGTGTGAGCCCGTCGGTATATAACGTGATGATGCCTGCGGTGGACGGATCCCCTGCCAACTTTTATGTCTCCATGTCGAAATACTTTAGCAAGTTCGAGATGTGTGCAGGAGATCGCATTCAAATCAGCGGATATGGCTATTCGGAAGAGGCGCTCAACGATCCGACGTATGGACAGAGCCTTCGTGCCTTTTCCCAATGGGTCAATCGTCCAGAGGGGCACTTGGTGCTAGCTACGGCCTATACGGACACGGTCACGAGCATTCGTGATGGTGTGAACGATGTCGGCTACGCGAACATGGTGGTGATCCAGGCTCGGTATTACGATCCGACGACGGGAAGTGTCTCTCTGTTTCCGTTTGGACCCGGGTTTGGGGCGACCTTGGCGGCGTTTGGTGTTAGTCTTCAGACGCCTCTTCGTGCCATTAACCTGAACCGACAGCTTCAACTTGTCTTCCGCATTATTACGCGGGAAATGGATTCGTTGCCTCAATTGCGTCCTGATAACAACTATTAGTTTACTTTTTCTACATGATCTTCCTTCTCCCTACCAGATAGAATGAAGAGCATTATCATTCATCATGTGCTATTCCTTATTGTTCTCTTGATTGTCATGGCAGTCCTTCTTTATCGTGAGCGCTCACACGTATCACAAGGCTTTGTCGATCTAGATATCCTTGCAGGTGGAGTGACACACACTGTTCCTGCCCAGCAACCTGGAAAATCATGGGATGACATGAAGAAAGTGTGTGACGACCTGGGGCAACGCGTGTGTTCCGTGGGAGACATCTGTGATTCTCAGAAGAAAGTGATCATACAGGGACTTCCTCAAGGACACGGATGGATGGCAGTAGGAGATCGTCCCAATGAGTGGTTAGCATGGGACACCTCCTGTCGCACCCATACAGAACAGCAGGGAGTGACACCCGACTGGGGAACAAAAAAGGATGTGCAGCCGTTTTCACGGATGGTAAAATGTTGTCCGAAAACAACTCCTGCTCCTGCTCCTGTTTCTACAGTATTCCAAGGACGATTCATTCGTATCGAGATGGGTCAGGTGGGCTGTCTCAATCTTGGAGAGATTGCAGTCATGTCCGTGAAGGATGGTCCTAACATTATTCGTTCCTCCATGGTCGTTACTACGTCCAGTTCTTATGGAAACAATGCCTATCCAGGGTCGAACGTTGTGGATCAAAAACCCGACACCTTTGTTCATACATCGTGTGCGGATAAGGGATGGGTCATGGTGGATCTCGGCGCCATGCTCCCCATCTATCAAATCGTAGTCACCAACCGCGCCGATTGTTGCCGTCAGCGTGCCAACGGCGCGGTGCTCACCATTCTGAACAGTGACAAACAGGTCCTCTACACCGCCGATCCCATCCGTAACAAGGCGGGAAGCACGACCAATAACGAGGCAGATAACAGTTCGAATGATCGCTCTTTTTACCAATTCACCTATCTCCCTCCCAACCCTGCTGTGATTGGAAGGAATGAACCACCTGTTCCAACACCTCCCATCACATGTAGTCCCAATAACTTCTGTATCGGTATGCGCAACAATCTCCCTCACTGCTACGGGAAAACGGATGGATGCCTGTGGGGATCAAATGACTGCACAAAGGATGCAGATTGCTCGAAGTATACCGTGGCGTCTCCTGCCTATACGGATGGTAAACCCTGTTCCCAATTTAAGTTGGGAGACTGGCCTTATGATGCGTGCCCTGAGGCGGCTGCCAATTTTGACGTTCGTGTCGCTCCCAATCAACCCTCGAAGTCGTATCAAGACATGAAGAGAGTCTGTGAAAACAAGGGAAAGAAATTGTGTCGCTCCAGCGACATCTGTAACAGGAGCCGTCAAGTTTCCATGGCAGGGTTGACCTCTGCCTTTACCAATGACAACTGGATTGCTGTGAGTGACAAAGATAACGAATGGCTCACTCTAAATCGCGGAGGGGATCGATATTGTAAGACGCACACGGAAGTGGCGGGATCGGTCCCTGCATGGGGAACGAGCGCGGCACCTGGGGGCTGGGAACGGTTGGCAAAATGTTGTCCGACATAAGACGTGCGACCTGAATAGGATGTTTCAACGATTAGCACAGGCGTTTCATGTGCCTGTGCCTGTCCCTGTTCCTATTCAAGAGATAGAACGGAGACCTGCTGTAGGGACAAGAGGACGAGCATCTATGGTTTCTACCCCTATGGCTCCTATGGAACCTATGGCTCCTGAGGCTCCTATGGCTCCTGCCACACAAGGATCCTTTTCTGATCAGCGCAAGTCCTTTATCAAAGAAGAAGAGGCGAAACGAAAGCAGTTATTCGATACATGTGCCTCCCTCCCTCGTTCCACGTATGACCCTCAGTCCATGGCACTCACGGGCTTTTCCGATACGCATCAAGAGGGGCATCGAGATGGAGATGTCATTAAAATATATCAACGCGCCACTCGCCCACCCTTCCAAAAAGGTCTCTTACGACAAGGGCCTGCGACAGTAGAACAAGTCCTCCAAGAGGCCCCTGTGACGGATCGCCCTATTAATCAGTTGGAACAGGGACGGCCCCTTCAGACCCCATTAACCCGTGTTCCTTATCGGATGTGTTCGGATATGCCCGATCAGACGCTCGACATGGGTTGTCTCCAGTCTCTTTTTCTGGAGATGGGAGGAAAGACCACTGGATCCATGTATCCCTCGGAGCAAAACATGATAGGGTATCATACATTGGGCACTCTTGGCGCTGTCCGACAGAGATGGACACATACCTTGTCCCAGATGACACATCCCAATCCCCACCAACAAGAGGCCATACGTTGCATGCTGGGTGCTGTCCCTGAGGCCAAACGAGCTCCCTATCATCCTGGTGTAGAAGCCTTTTGGTTCGTGAAAGACGAGGGGCGCATCGTGGGATTCTTGGGGCGCACGATCGAAACAGACATGCTGAATAAAGGAGGGGGAAAGGATTCGGAAGGAGTTCTCTATGTAACCGATCTTCGCGTAAAACAGCCTGTGTCGGCGATCTTCCGCGTGACCTCCAAGGGCTTTTGGCTCTTCCTCAACCAGCCTGCGCTCATGGATCATACCGCACGTCGTCACCTTGCCGATCGGATTCCAGTGAATCTTCCTGGACTGCTTCTGGACTTTCAACCTACAGAGATGTCCGCACCGATTGGGACGGGTCCCCAACTGATGAAATTCTTTGGATCACCCTCTGATACGTGTTCTCTTGTTGCATCACATGACGTCACCTATTCTTTGGCATGTGATACGCGTGATCCAATTCTCACCTTTGAAGTGGATCCCGTGAGTCGCACCTTTCAAGAACTTCGGAATCCTGGGATGTTCTCCTTCTGTTCCATGCGGTCCCTGGAGATGTATACCCGCACGGAAGAGCGCATGACTGTCCCTGGACAAAAAGGGTTTGCGAGAATGAACTCGTCTCAGTCAGGAATCCATCTTCCAAATATTCATGCGGGCAGTTGGCGAACCCTTACGATTGCATTTCGTATGATAAGCATGCCCATTAAGGAAACTCTCTTCCATATCATGGCACATGAGAATGGTGATATGTCCTTATTCTCCATCGTGTTGACTACGATTAATGGAAGCACTGCGGAGATGCGTTTGGAAGAGAGTAAACAGGGAAAGACACGTGTGATCACGACGCCCTATCGGTTGGGAGTGAATCATTGGTATACCATGATTATTCAGCAGACGGAGGGAATGAGAGTTCAGTTGGTTCCCTATGGACAGCCTCCACTACCGCCTGTGTACGTAGTTCGACAGGACTCTCTGTTTGGTAAAAGGTTGTGCAATTTGTCTCTTGGCACCCAGGGCACCAAGGCATCGGCTACCTCCTCGTTTCAATATGATGTTGCTTGGATTCATTTGTATGATTATGTAGTGGAGGCGCGTAGCGCCCCCACACCCCTCTCCCGTGAAGTTGGCGTAACCCCTCTCCCGTGAAGTTGGTGTAACCCCTCTCCCACGAAGTAGGCGTAACCCACACCCCTCTATGGAGGCATTCTTAGAACTTCGTAAACTCCATACCCCCTTCTCGTGGAATTGACTAGGTATTCACACGATCTTTCGTGTGACTTCGCTTCCTCTCCTATGGAGAGGGGTGTGGGGACGCTCGCGTCTCCACATACCAGGTAGGTTTCACTACAAATCGTCCCTCGATCGGATCACGGCGTACCTCTCCTAATGCGGTCTGAAACATCGTGTCCGTCTTCGCATAAATCAAATACTGGTATCCATCGCCTTTAGGATTCAGTAGAAACACATAGGGCACGTTTTTGATGGTCACCTCCAATGCAGTCTCTTTTTTAGGTTTGGCGACCGCTGCTTGCCCTATGCCTTTTCCTAAGGGCCGATCCACAGGAACCTCTTTGTATTCCATACTCGTTCGGATGGTATCCACCTCCAGTTTCGGATGAAACAAATACTGATCCGCGGCGCCTTTGATCATCAGACACGCCACATCCTCGTTATCCGCCGCATTCAACAAGCAATCTACTGCCGCCCCCTTCATCACATTGAGAAGTTCCTGATTGACCTTGTCCTTCTTCATGCTTACTTCATAGACGTTTTCATCAGAGGTCTTTCCCTTATCAGCACTCATGAAAATGGCGGCCACCTTAGATGTCCTGCGTTGCTCATCAGAAAATACGGTGTAATATGTATAAATTTCCACTTCACGGTCCTTGAAGGGCAGATCCTTATGGGAACAAATACGAATGGCACGACCCTTGACTTGATCCAGACGCACATTGTTCCAATAGGGCTCCATGATATGGACGGAGCGACAACATTTCAGGGAGATGCCTTCTGCGCCTGCTCCTGTGATGCCGATGACCCAGCAGAGGTCTCCATAGAGATTGCGATCCCTTTCAAAACCTGCCTGTTGGAGGATAGTCTTCATAGAGGCAGGGAGCTTCTCCAGATTTCCATTGAAGACGTCGAGCGTCAATTGGCGGCGCTCCTTCGAGCCCTCTCCTGTAAAGGTCAGGAACCGCTTCTTGTTGAACTGGGGATTCTGTAGAGTGGCTACTGTCTCAGGGGAGAATGAAAACGGGGGCTTGTCACCCAGAATCGTAATAGGTGCATATCCATTGGCCTGAAGAGTAATGCCGAGCACACCGAGGCCCTCTACCGTTTTGAATTGCGAATAGACAAGATTGCTTCCTTTGGAGGCGTTGATGCGTTTCATCATCTCGTGTAGCTTGGGAGAGAATTCGGACAGGCGTGAGGAGGGGTCTTTGTTGCTCATTTTTAGGAAGAGGGCGCGCTGGGCATTCAGTGTGTCCATTGCGCGTTTGATGCGCTCCTGATAGGTTCGGACACGTTGGAATACCTCTGCGGAATCTTTCTTGGGCTCTTGTTCTTCTTGGTCTTCGTCTTCGTCTTCGTCTTCTAGTTCTTCTGGCTCTTCTGGCTCTTTTCTATCATCGAAAACCATATTGGATGCTTTGGCCGCAGCCACATTGGATGCTTTGGCCGCAGCCATATTGGATGCTTTGGCCGCAGCCATATTGGATGCTTTGGCCGCAGCCATATTGGATGCTTTGGCCGCAATAGGTCGTGAGACAGGTCGTGATATAGGTGCTGAGACAGGTGCTGACACGGGGACAGGCACAGGGACACTTGTAGGGCGCTTCATAGCAACACGTGGGGCAGCAACAGGGGCTTTCACAGGTTCTACAGGTTTTTCCACAGGTTTTTCCACAGGTTTTTCCACAGGTTTTTCCACAGGGTTTTCCACAGGGGCAGGTGCAGGGACTTCTGCAGAGGATACAGGTGCCGCAGGAACGATCACCTTATTTGGTCGTTTGATAGGGACTCTTGCCAAAGGCGCCAAAGGTGCTAAAGGCGCCAAAGGAGCTAAAGGCGCCAAAGGTGCCAAAGGGGCAGAAGGAACCGCAATCGGGGCAGAAGGATCCGCAAGAGCAAGAGGGGCATCAGGTTCTGCGCCACCCTGTTGCTCTTCCTCTTCCTCTTGCTCTTCCTCTTCCTCTTGCTCTTCCTCTTCCTCTTGCTCTTCCTCTTCTTCTTCAGGAATCTCCACCATAAATTCTGCCTCTGCATCATCCCATTCGCTCGATCCCACATCCTCTGTCTCTTCTTCCACTGACATAGGAAAAGGACGGACAATGCTCTTGGGAAACGTAAAATTACAAATTGCACGGCTACGAAAACGATAACTAGAAGGGTTCTTCATCGCAAACGGATCATCCTTGTCTCCCTGTTTCTTCTTTTTTGTCTTCTCTGTTGCCATCTCCTGACTTCGCTCCACGGTATACGCTGAGAGAACATAATCACTCATTTCACATTGGACGACACTATCATGTAACACACGAGGCATATATTCTTCTTTCGATCCACGATAGTAGGAAATCAATCCTGCCAACCGTTTCTGTAGCACCAATTTATTTGTAATGGAGAGGTCGGGCTGAATGAATGTCTTTCGGAATCCCTCATCATCCACAGGGAGACGAGGATAAGACACATACACTTCCTCGCCGATCGGAATCTCTGCGGCTTTCAGTGCCTCTTTGATCGCAGGATACCGTTCACGAATTCCCTCTTGTGCCGTGGGATCATATTCTACCGCGATCTCCTCCTCTGACCCCGTATCGACCCGACGATATCCCTCATGAAACGTAGAAATCAACAGCGTCGCCATCATATGCTGTTTCTCTACATCTACGATATCGATCCGCGGATCCTTCTCCACAATGCCTTTGATCCTCTCAATGATCGCATCATCCGTGGTTCGTAAAGGGACTTCTACGCATTCGGTGTATCCCGCCAACACATTCGCAAGAATACCGAGTTCCTCTGGAAAGTTAATGATCGGGGTTCCCGAGAGACCAATGATTTTACTGTTTCGCGCATCGGTCAACAATTTGTAGAACAAATAGCCACGATTGTATTTTTTGGTAGGGTCCTTACATGCGATCGGATCCCAACGGCCTGGCACCACGGGCTCATAGGGCACCTTCCCTTTTTTGGAGGGCGTCATAAACTGCATTAGATTTCCCTGCATCAGACGAATGAGATTATGAATCTCGTCCACTACGATGACGGCATTATCAAACAGACGGGTCCCTGATTCGTCCGTCTGACACGCATAGGACATGAGCTTTTTAAGGGTAATACCGTTATAGCTGATAAAGGTGATACGCTGATCCATCATTTCGGTCAACTGCTGACGAATATCGGTGCGCTCTTGATCCGACAGCGTCGTGTGATTCGGTTGAAGTGTAAAATCGGGAATCCAGACGACACGCTGTGCTTCTGGTCGTTTCAAGACACGGCCCAGAAACACCTCGGACAGGGACAGAACCGATCGCGCATACAAAAAGGTGATGCCTCCTTCGGATGCAAGGGGCATCTTGACCCAGTGGTTGTTCATGTGAAAATGGCGAAATCCGCAGAATGAGATTTCGGACATGAAATTGGCTCGTAGGGAGAACGGAGTCATGACAATGATCTTTTGGTTAGAGGTGCCATAAATGGCTTCCGCGGCGGCAATGGCAGAGCATGTTTTTCCTGATCCAAGACCATGGTAGACCAAGATGCCACGATAGGGAGACGCCATCCGAATGTATTCGCGGATGAATTTCTGATACAAGAAGGATTCCATCGCAGACCCACTCATTTTCGCACAGGCATTCTCATCGAGAGGCCCTTTGACCTGAGGGTGAATGTGAAAGGAGCGATACTGCTCTTGAATGAATCGATAGAAGCTCTTACGACTTTGTGGGGTATAGTGGACGGTATCGGTCTGGTAGAAGGTCTCTGACTCAATCTTCTGCTCCTCTTCAGGATATCGAAGAGCCGTCTCTTTTCCTTTCACGGCGAGGCGATCCATGCGCTCTAGAATTTCCCGTTGAGGGGCGTGAACACGAGGGACCATATCAGGGGTAGGATTCGGTAGAGCAATGGATGGTGGGGACACTTTCTGTGCTTTGGCTTGTGCTACAACTGGTTTGGGAACGATGGGCAATGCAGGACCCTTTTTGAGAGAGGCATCGGGACGGACAAGGGGATTCACATGGGCCACTTCGGCTTCCGCTACCACTGCTCCTTGAAAGGGTGCACGAAGAGCAGGTGATGGGGAGGGAAGTGTATCACGAATGTCCTGCGGCAAAAGTTGGACCACTTTACTTCGCATAGCGCCACGTGGCTGAACACCTTTGGGCTTAGGATCCGCCATCTAAGAAAGGGGGAGAAACTCCTATGGACAACAGTTAGACACGTAATGTTTCTGATTCTGGTCCTGGGTAGGAAAGCACGGGTTCTTAAAAGCATAATACGTATCGAATGCGGGCAAATAGGAGTTGCCCTGATGATTGACTGGAGGCGCCGAGAGAGACTCAGTAGGGCCGTTCGTATCCGTACAGTCACAGGCGGGGAGGGTGATGACACGGTCTGTGGCTACGGAGCACGCATGTTGCCCCGCTTTCTGGAGAAGGATGGCCTCTGAAGAATACACTTGACTAGCGGAACCTGTGGCGGCCGAGAAGACGCTCGGAACCATCTGCGTCGATCCCGTCATCAGCGTCATCTGTTTTCCTTGACCGCCATAGGAACAAGTGCCATTCGGATTCGCACAACGCTGTGTCGGAACATTCGTGTCGCGATTGTTGTTATATGAAGAGTTCTTGATATACGTAGAAGAGCGAATCTGGGTCTGCCAGGTCAGTGTGCTGGAATCCACCGTCTGGGCACGACTCAGAGTGCGTGTATTCTGTTGCTGTAGTAACTTGGTGATTTGACTGGCATCCATGGTCTACTAGGATACAATAAAAATAGGCAGAATCTTGTTAGAGGGTGCTAGAGGTTAGGTAGCAGATGCTTCCAGGATCTCCAGGGCGAGACGAGATGCCTCTTGTTCCGCCACTTTCTTGTTCCTCGCCGTGGAGACAGCGACCACGCGGTCCATGGGATCCAGGACACCCATGGTAAACATCCGATCATGCGGTGGACCGATCACTTCGATCTCTTTGTATCTCGGCGGGATATGATACAGTGTTTGAAACTTGCGAAGGAGCTGATCTTTGTAGTTCGTGTCCTCAATGATGATCTGGACAAAGTCGATGTGCTCTTCCAAGATGCGAACCAGAAGGTCATGACACTGTTGAAGGCCTCGGCCCGCTTCCTCCTCTTGGAGATAGAGCGCCCCAAACCAGGCCTCAAACATGGATCCCATGATGCGCAGATTATTGCGTCCATCGCACACGTCCTCCATGTGGCGACTCAGAATGATCCAGCGACTCATGCCCACCTCCTTCGCGAGGATTCCGAGTTGCTTGTTGTTGACAATGCGGGACAGGATGCGTGTGAGGAATCCCTCTCCTTGTCCTGGATAGCGCTTGGAGACATAGGACGCCGTAATGAGACCTAGCACGCGATCTCCCAGGTATTCCAGTTCTTCATTGTCACACCGGCGTAAGGGGAGACAGTCTTCTGGTCGTGGAGCCATCGTCATTTCATCTCCATGCTCTTCCTGCTCTTTCCAGAGTTCAGGGCGATCCACATAGGATTTGTGGCAACAGGCCTGCGAGAAGAGGTCGAATTTCTGAATACGGCCCTTCCAGCCATAACGTTTGAGAATCGGGATGACATCCGAGGGAGTGATCTCCCGATTCTTTGGATTCCACGGATAAAAGAGCTTGTTCGGTTCCATCCTGTGTATGTGATCTTTTTTATGGAACAGATCGTATCAATTTTTATGGCGCGATCGTTATCATGTGCATATTTCCGTAGGGCCCTGTAGAATGAAGCCAGGCTCTGTAACAGGTCTTCCAACATCGAATAAACCAGTTTCTATACCAATATCCCTTTTTGAAGGAAAACCATTAACGGATGCCATCTCCGCCCATTCCCCGCCCGCATCTCATGTCACATCTTCTATCGCATCAAACGTAGTAAAAACAAACGCACAAGCCCTATCTTCTGCATCTCCTGCATCTTCTGCATCTCCTGCCCCAGCTCCTGCATCTCCTGCCCCAGCTCCTGCATCTCCTGCCATCGTTTCCTCTATCGATCCTGCGACAGCAGTGGTTGTTGCCGCTCATAGTAATACCGCTTACAGTAATACCTCTCATAGTAATACTTACAATACCGATCCCAGTCCTTCACCACAAAAAAACTCCTATATTGTGCCCGATGACGTATCCTTTGTCAATGTGGGAGGAGATATCTTTGCGATGAAAGAAGACACCCCTCCTATCTCCCTCTTATACAAAGACTATGATACCGTTCCGAGGACCGTCTCTCATCCACGCTATCCCCACGATACGACGTATCTTCTGAGCACCTATATGCAATGGCATGGATGGGATAACAACACCTTTACATTTAAAAATCATGACGATAAAGAAAATCTGATGAAGGTTCTTCGCCAACGAATCAAACAAATTCCTGAAGAAATTGAAGCATATGGTACGCTGTATCCTGCAGAGAAAGATGCATTGTTTCTGTCTCATAAAAGAAAGGTGATTGCTCGTCTACAAGACATTGTAGATACTATCGAACACCCTTCTGGTAGCCTAGAGGTCAAATTCCTCCCCCATCATCGTGATCAATATTTGCTCCTATTGGAAGTGGCATGGCAATTGTCACAGCCGAATATATCCTCTACCTGGAAGTATCATCTAGATGCCATTCATCGTCTTCGTCTACAAGAACTTCCCCAAGAGATCGGAAATATTACAAATGAAACCCTTCTCCAACCTCGTAATGTGTTTGATAAGATTCCTCCACCCACGCACGAGTCTGTTCAAGGACATTCTGCCCTCCAGAATCGGATCAAATCCTTGCTGACCATCCTTCATCTGAAAGATGCGGTAGATGCACCACAGGTAGGGAATGGAAAGCAGGGAACCCATGTAATGCAGGGAGGAGGGTCACACGATGGAAAAATGGATCACCTCTTTCGTCACGCCATGCTCCCCCTCTTTGATCACTTTCGTGTGATGTTTGACCCCATTTATAGCATGCTAGAATCTCATCATCTGATGTCTACCCTCTCCTCTTCTCGTCTCTTCTCCTCACTCTCTTTGCTCTTCTACATGTGCCATCATCTTCATCGACGTTCTTCTGACCGACATGTGGAGTGTGTCTATCGTATTCATCATCTTCCTGCCCACGTCATCACCTTCTTTCAAGAGCAACTTCGCGGAACCCGCTCCCACGTCAAAGGACTCACTTCTTCCAAAAAACGCGAATTTGTCCAACAACTCTCCCACCTTCCCGCAGTCCGCCTGTCGTCCTTGAAGGCAGGCCATGCATCCTTTCAGTTCTATCTACTGAATGAAAATATGACTTTGCCTACGGCACAAGAATGGGTGGACCCAACGTATTCCAACCGCACGACGGCGGTCTACGAATCGATCTCTGATTTTTTTACCGATCGTCATCTCTATATGGTATGCGGAGGAGCAAATCATGTTCCACTTCGTATCCGTGATGTGGACGGACGATCCCTTCGTAAAGATGATGTTCGTGTGGACCCGCTCTACTCTCACCGACTCAATCGGACATCTCTGTTTCTAGATGAGGTCTTTACCTTTGATCCTCATGTTCTCTATCTGGATACGGAGCTCGTGCTGAGTATGCTTCTGTTGTCAAAAGATCAACTGTCTTCCTAGAATGGAGACGGATCCTAGTAAGAAGGTCCAGATCAAAAGCACGCAAGAGCCTCTACCAACGATCTCTTTTCACCGCATCATGCTCAAAGCAAAATACAGTTTTTACAGTGCCGTCGTCTTTTTCTTATTTGCGAATCCCGAGACCGCTCGGGTGTTTCAGCGCTTCTTTGGGTCTACTGTCACGTTTTTGTCCAACGGCGCTCTCACGATGACGGGGATGTTCATTCAGACGATTCTCTTTTTTGTGACGATGCTCTCCCTGATGTTGCTCCCGATGGACTGATAGAAGTGCGACATAGGGGGTTCTTGTATGTGGTTGTGATGCATGGGCGCGATGTTCCCTATGGGTAAAGGGCGTAGCATGGCGATGAGGCGCGACGCGAGCAACAATAGGTATCTTGTGCACATGGGGGGCTATATACTGATGAAGAATGCTCTCTTGAGCTTCTGAATAGCGTAACCCTGGATATTTCTCTTGATACATGTTCATCATGACAATCGTCTCTGCGGTGGCGTCCGTTAGTCGTATAACGCTGTTTGTATGTCGAGTCTTCTCATACGTATTCATGAGATTGTGAAACACATCCGATCCTTTCTGCTGTTCTTCAGCAGAAAAGATGGAATTCCATCCTGCACGAGGTGCCCACTGTGTCATGTATGCTATAAAGAAGACACGGGTGTGGTTTATGCTCCCTGCAGAACACGCTATTGCGTGTCATGCTCCCTGCAGAACACGCTATTGCGTGTCATGCTCCCTGCACCCCCCTTGCGATAAGAAAAGAGAGACCTCTCGTAGACATGAAGGCCATCCATCTCACACTTGTCATTCTTGCACTTGTTCTGATTCTGATTTCTCTCCGACCGGCATCCGAGGGGTTTGAGGGAGACGACATGACCATCATGGTTTTTAAGACCGAATGGTGTTCCCACTGTCAAGCGGCTGCCTCCGAATTTGCAAAACTCCTTGCCTCCTCTCCGATCTCTCTTTCAGAAAACAAGAAGGCGGTGGTTCGTATCATAGATGGAGAGAAAGACACGGACGCCATGGCGCCCTATAAGGATCGAGTCAAGGGCTTCCCGACCATTCTGATTCAAAAGGGAAGCGAGCTCATTGACTACTCTGGCGAGCGAAAGAGTGACGACGTGATTGCCTTTGCGAAGAGCCTGTAAGCCTAAACATCTCTCTCATCACTCTCTATAAGATGAATCCAATGAGTGTCGTGTATGATGATTCCGAGATCACCAGTCTATCCGAAGGCCTCCGCATTCTGCCTACGGTACCCCATCCCTTTTTGCGTATTCGTTATACCCTTTCGCTAAAAGAGTTCCATACTGACCCTGTCTTTTCCCGTCTTGTTCGTCATGAAAACAACGGGGCCTTTCGTCTCACCTTTCCATCCGCATGTGCCTCCGTCACGAACATTCGTATGAACCGTGCCTGTCGCATGGTTACCTATTATCGGGACAAGGAAACACGGTATCTCCAAGAAATCCAAGTCACCCGACATACCCATATTTTTCTCCTCGATTACCCCTCTACGGAAATCACGATCTACATCGAAGATGACAAGGATATTGTGTTGTCCTTTGATTTGTATTTGTCACGATGTTCTAAGCTCTAACGGGGGACGCAAGCGTCCCCCGCACCCCCTCTCCCGTGGGTTTCTTTACGCTCTCCCGTGGGTTTCTTTACGCTCTCCCGTGGGTTTCTTTACGCTCTCCCGTGGGTTTCTTTACGCTCTCCCGTGGGTTTCTTTACGCTCTCACGGGAGAGGGGTGTGGGGACGTTCCGTCCCCACATGGAACGTCTCCACTTATGAAAAAGAATGACGTCTTCTAGGGATCGGCCGTGCTTTCACATAGGACACCGCCGCCTGTTTTCCTTTTTCTAGGATCTGGAGTTTGATCTCCTGTTCCATGGAAAAATCAAACATATCCATCTCTCCCAATTCCATTTGAATACATGGCGAATCATAACATCGAAGTTCTGTATTGATTTTATCGGCATACAGAATGTTGATAGGGCGGGTGACGACTTGTTCCATGGATAGCTCGCCCTCCTCTATTTTTCCCACTGTGCTTCGGATTAAGAGACTCAATGTCTTTTTGTGCTCCTCCAGAGGTAACAGATAGAGGGGATAATTGCTTACCACGGCACCGTCCATATAGTAATGACCCGTCACAGGGCATACGAAGGGCTGAAAATAGAGGGGGACCGACATGGAGGCGCGCACGGCATCGGCCATACGGTAGGTAGGAGTATCCTCAGGGCTAAACATGACAGGGACAGCATCATTCAGATCGGTCACCACCACGCGAAGAGAAGAGCCACAGATGGCCTGCGCTTCTTGAAACGTCAGTTCAGAGGAGAGACCCTTGACATGAAGACAGGCGTGAATGAGCCTCTCTAGACGATCGCCTGTGTCCATACCCATTCGTAAAATCCATCCCGGAACCGAATCCATTTCATTGATCTGAGTGAAATCAAATCGAATACAGAAGTCTTCCATTTCTTCTAGGGTATATCCGATGGAGAGGCACATGGCAAAGAGGGCTCCTGCGGAGACGCCCATCCACTCTTTGATCATGGTGAAAGGAATGTGCTTTCGCAGTTCTAAGAGGGCGCCCACATGGGCCATGCCACATACGCCACCTCCTGAGAGATAGATACGGTGAGGAAACATACTGTCTATTCATCTTGTGGGGCCTTTATCTTGTCGCTTGCGCTTCGTGTCACGCTTTGCGCTTTGCGCTGTGAGAGTTTCCTTTGCTTTGCTCCTCCTTTTCAGATGGATACCCCTCAACTTAATCCAGCAGATCTCTATGACAAACGTAAAATGAAAGATGCATCCCGCCTTCGCGCCTACAATAAAATTCTGGAACAAATCTACCATCGTATTCGGGTCATTTCCAAACTTCCCAACGCACAATGTTATCTTATGTATACTGTCCCCCCCTTCATTCTGGGTCTTCCAAAAATGGACCTGGAAGATTGTGTCGTCTACCTGATCTACCAGTTGCGCCATGCGAAATACGAGGTTCGGTATAGCCCTCCCAATCTACTTTATATTTCATGGATTCATCATGAAAAGTCCTATTTGGTGGAGCAGTCTCCCATCATGATGGCGATGATGGAATCGGCGGAGAAAACCCAGCACGAAATGGAACAAAAAGAGAAAGAAGCCTCACGGTTACTAGCGGGTCGGAAATCCAATCGGAAAGTGCGCATTCAGTCTCCTGGTGAATTTCAGGGTGCGATGAGTTCAATGGGTTCAATGGGGTCCATGGGGCAAAGAAGCACAGGACCACGAACCGCCATTCATACGGTATTAAATCGTCCCCTTGCCCCTGTCGCAGGTCCTCCTCCCCCCTCTGCCTCTCATTATGTCCCCCCTCCAAGCTTCTTACAGTCCGTGACGAATCCACAAAATACGGTTCATGCGCCACGATCCGTCCCTGATTATTTCACATAGAGAGGCAGATGCGACCCCCTTTGTTGCGCATTCGGTTCTACTTGTTTCTGTTTGGATGCATTGGAACACGTCTCCTGTTTACCCTCTGTAGCTACTATGCATCAGGATGGCCCTTGTGTCTATTAGGGCTTATCGCATGTCTTCCTGTGATCGGATGGCTCTTCACGATGTGGGTTACCCCTCGTGATACGGGAATCGAAACCTTGGGCGCCCCTATTTGGTGGAAGTCTCTTCGCCCCTTCCATGGACTTCTATGGGGTTCTTTTGCCTATGCCGCCATGATGGGGTATCCTTCCGCATGGAAGATCTTATTGCTAGATACCACATTGGGATTCGGATCTTTTTTGATTCATCATGCGCAGGAAGGTAACTTGGCCCACATGATGAAGAGTGACGCATAAATAGTTGGATCCTATTCTGCATGAAGAAGGGCGTGGAGCCGTTGAGAAACCACGGGCCCTACTTTCCGTGCGCCTACTTTCACGACCTCCATCTCCTTTACTGTCGCCTTCATGATGCCTGAGAAGGAATGGAAGGTGGTGATGAGGGTTTCGGCCATCTTCACGGATACGCCTGGGCATTGGGCCAGACAGGAAATCGCAAAGTAGGTGGGGTCCGACGCATTTGCCTTTTTCTGAACATGGATTCCGTCTGTGACTTTGATGATGTCTGTGGTGCGCTGGAGAGAGGTTGGATCCTCTTTCCACTGTTCCACGAGGGTATCAATGAGTTCCGCGGTTTCTTCGATGGAAGCGGTTTGCATCACGGGAATCTGGTAATGAAGCGTGAGGCGGTGTAAGAAGGTAAGAAGAGCTTTTTTTGCTAGACGTCCCGTGGAAGAAGAGAGAGATCCCTCAATCACATACATGGGTTGTGCCTTGGATTCATGACAGAATGCCAAGAGACGACCGCGTTGCTCCCGATAGCGACCATCTAGAATGGAGGCTTCTAGGTCACGAATCGATTTGCGCTCGATCAAAATCGCGCCTTCCAAGGGTGCTCCCTCTTGACACCCGATCCAAATGTCGGCTACGGGGAGCGCCTTGATCTGGGGCTCCTCTGCTCGTCTTGCGAGTTGCTCGATGGGTTCCTTTGCTCGGAGCGCTGCAAGCTGTGCGAGTTGCGCAATGAGCTCGGATTCTCTCATATCAACCATAAACATGGTGTTCTATGATAGATATCGTGCGACGGGTTTAGATAGGATATCCTCTCCTCTCTCATCAGAGCCATGGATGTCCTTTCTTCGGGAGAACTGGAAAAGGTGATGAAGAAACACCCTGATCGCATTCCTATTTATGTTCGTCGTGATCCGAATAGTCAAGCGGGCCTACCCGACATCCGCCGTCATAAGTTTTTGGTGCCGTCCCATTTTACGATGGGTCATGTGCTTCATATCATTCGCACGTGGATTTCTGTTCCTCCTCATCAGGCACTGTTTATGTTTGTAGGGAACACCCATCCATCCATTCATAGTCCGCTGATAGAGGTGTATCAGGCGTGTAAGAGCCCTGATCAGTTGCTCTATGTCACGTATACGACGGAGAACACCTTTGGCGGGGGACGCTAGCGTCCCCCGTGCCCCCTCTCTGTGGAGACATTCTGTCCCCACACCCCTCTCTGTGGAGACATTCTGTCCCCACACCCCTCTCCGTGGAGACATTCTGTCCCCACACCCCTCTCCGTGGAGACATTCTGTCCCCAC
>Ga0114978_10000532_pt1 | contig 32456 bp, 11 predicted proteins | sample S_140212_EF_Meta_FD_87027 | JGI IMG/M metagenome (GOLD analysis project Ga0114978, IMG submission 87027) | Freshwater microbial communities from Lake Simoncouche, Canada to study carbon cycling - S_140212_EF_MetaG | ecosystem: Environmental > Aquatic > Freshwater > Lake | place: Lake...
CTGGACCGATTTCACGCCGGTTTCGGCACCCGCTCGTCGTTCAACCATGCATTGGTAACATTCGAGCGCATGCGATCCGTAGATATCCAGCCCTGAATAGCCAATCCCGACCGCCGCTTCAATTACGCAGTTCCGCGGCAGGGTCAGGTCAGGGGCGCGATACGTCACAGCGAGGGACGACCCCGCCATAAAGGGGACTTTCTGCTCTTTGGCTCGATCGTACATCCAGATCGCATCTGACCAGACCGGGCCGAGATGTTTATCGTTAAATACCGGAACCACCCGGTCGTACTTCCGAAATGTGTCCGTAATTTCCTCGAAGAAGCGTCGACGCGGATACAAGTGCTGCTCTTTGTCGTTATAAGGATATTCGCCATGCTCACCGATGCTGATGACTCCATCCACAGGAATCCGCGTCCCCCCGACCGTGATCGCTTTTTCAATCGTATCGAAGATCGGCACGTTGTATTTTTTCGCGAGTGATCGGGCGAGATCCCGATCGGTGAATTGCTCGACATACATCGAAGAGAGCGTTAACAACGGCCCGACACCCCCATCCTGTTTCCATCCTTCCAGGATTTTCCCGATCAGCACATCGGCATGCAGCCCTTTTTCATACGCGGTCAAAATTGCCGCCACCGTCTTGGGTTTGCGAGGTTCCGCCGCGGCAAGTGATGAGGTAACACCGGCCCAGGTCGCTGTAGCCACCGCAGTACCAGCCAGCCAGTCTCGTCGAGTTAGTTCCAGGTTTGGATTCAAGGGATATTCCTTTGGTTGAAGTTTTTCGTAACGTGGTTTCAAGCTTTTTCGCCAGTACACCACCTCGCAAGATCCAGACGGCGGAAATCCGCTGGCAGGCCAGAGAGATCGCTTTCAGAGAGATGACTTATTGAAGCGAGCTAAGATATTCGACTAAGTCTGCCACTTGTTGAGCTGTCAGGTCGCGAAGTAGTAACTCGGGCATCATCGACTGTTGTTGTGGGACTAGCTGTTCAATCTCGGCCAGCGGGATCGGGATCAGCTTATCCTGGGCATCCTTCAGTACGACCTGTTGTTCGTCCTTGCTTTGAAGCAGTCCGGTCAGCAATCGTCCGTCAATCGTCTCGGCCAGATACGTGACGAATTGCGGGTCAACCCGTTTGGAAGGCTCGACAATACTTTCCAGCAGTTGTCCTCGTGAAAGCTTTTTACCGATGGTGGTCAATTCGGGACCAAGGATCTTTCCCTCTTGCTCAATCCGATGACAGTTTTTGCAATTGACCCCCGCCGTTTCGAAGAAAATCTTTCGTCCCTGAGTTGCATCCCCCGTTAAGGCCAGAATTTGCTTCGGCAAGATCGAAGTCCCCAGGCGCTTGATTCGTCGTTCAGGGGGCAGAAACCGCTCGTACAAATCCCGGATACTGACATCACCATGTTGTGTCCCCTTGTCAATCGCCACAACGCTGACCGGTGCCGACAGCTTGTGATCATCCAGCGCACGCAGCAACATGAAGGCCCCGCTGGTCGATGACAGCAACTGATTCACCAGTTCGGTTTGTTCGGTCACGGCCCCGCTCTTTTGTAGCCGTTCCAGCGTCGCCACCTCGCCCGCTCGCAACTTCGCCGCCGATTCCTGCCCGGTCGTCTCGCGTGCGGTCGCGGGTGAAATCGTTTCGAGCCACTCGGAAATCAGCCGAACTCCCGCCAGATCCACTTCGGTCGAACCAATATGGGGCATCCGTCCGCTGCCGAGTTTCCACATCCGAAACAGCAGCACCGATCGAAAGGGATCACCGGGTGCGATCACCTGCGCGGCGTGCAGTCCGAACCCCCCTTGCGTTGGCCGGACACCAACCATATTGGTTTTCCCCAGTTCCAGATCGTAATGCATGTGCGAGAGCACCGCCCCTCCAGCGTGCATCCGATGGCAATGGGCACAGTTCACCTGCAGGTAGGCTCGGGCTCGCCCCTCGAGATCCCCCGCAGCATCATGCGGATTCGCGAGCTGCGGACGATTTTCAAGCGGAATCGGCTGTTCGAGCAACCCCATCGCAACGAATGCTTCTAACTGAGACGCCCCGTTGGCGGCTCCGGCCACAGACCGATTCAACTGGGGGGTATTGAATGCGAGTGGCGGACCGGACCAGCGGTTATGACAGCGCTGACATTCGGCCCGTCCGGCAAATCGCCAGGCTTGCTGTCGGCGGCCACCTGCGGCGTTCGGATCCACGATCTCGAAGGTCTGTTCCAGTCCCCCGGCGTCGACAAGCTTCGCATCGGTTTGGTCGTCCTTCCACTGGTAAGTGTAGGGATTCCAATCGAGGCCATCAAAGTGCAAGATCTGTGTCTCGACGGCACGGCGGGTCTTGGGATTCCCCTCTTCTTGATCGAGAAACAACGTCTTGACGAGCACCGAGTCTTGCGGGAACGTCCAATTTAGACCGGGAACTTTCACCGCCAATTGATCGGGGACTGCGACAAACCGCTTCGCCACCGCATGATCAGACCAAGGCTCGGCATTGATCGCATAGGGAATGACTCCCGATGCCGGGGTCTGGTCTTTGACCATGCTGAACAACCCCGTCTCATGCAGCGTACGGGGGAACGAAGCCGATTGATCCTGTTGTGGATTCGGAATCAGTCGATGGAGTGTCCCCGCAGTGTGATCCAGGATGTAAAATTCACCCGCCAGGTCTTCACCGAAGCCGACGACGCGATGCGTCGTGTCGGCCAGTTCCCGATGGTCAACAACGCGGCCATTTTCATAGCGAAAACCCCAGATTTTTCCGGTGTCATAGTCGCTGTAAAGATGCGTCCCATGCAGTTCTTTCAGCCGTGAACCGTAGTAGGTTAAACCCTCGGTAATCGACGAGGATTCGGCATGCGAGTGATCGATCACCGGTGGCAGGATGGGTGTTGGACCACGGGTCCATTCGGGATGCGTCGACTGGTGTCCTTCCATCACGGCCCAGCCGTAATTGCCCCCCCGTTCAATACGATAGAGCATCTCCCAGCGTTCCCAGCCGACATCGCCGACCCATAGATCGCCCGTTTTACGATCAAAACTCATCCGCCAGGGATTTCTCAGTCCATACGACCAAACTTCGCCCCGCGCCCCGGCGCGGCCCACGAAGGGATTATCGGCAGGAATTCGATAGTTTTTGCCGTTGTCCGCCTGATCGACATCGATTCGCAAGATCGAGGACAACAAGTCACTGAGATCCTGACCCGTCTTGAAAATATCGGGAGGATTCGCCGGCCCCGCATCACCCGTCGAAATATAAAGGTAACCGTCCGGGCCAAACTTCAACGAGCAGCCATTGTGCCCCCCCGAAATCCACGTGATGAGCGGTGTTTCTGATTTTACATCGATCGTCGGGGGATTCGTTTCGGCAAGACGAAACCGCGAAACGTGCGTCCCCTCAGGACGATCCGGTGCTTCAATGTAACAGACATAGCAATAACGGTTGTGCGCAAAATCGGGATGGAAGACCAGCGAGTAGACTTCTTTGACCCCCGGAATCTCTTTGGCAAAATCGATCACCAGGTCCGCAGTGGCGACATCGTCTTGATTCGGGAACGAAAAAATCTTGCCGGATTGTTCCACTACAAACAGACGATCGCTTCCCGGTGCGGCTGTCAGGTCGAGTGATTGCTGGAACTTGAGTGACGGAAACGCCCGTTCGGTGACGTAGGGGAGTGGTGGTTCGGGCGTCCCTTTCACGTGCGAGGTTGCCCAAGGGGCACGGGCGAATCCGACCGGTTTCTGCGCATCGTCCGCAGAGCCGGACTTCGGATTTCCTAACAACAGAATCGTGAGCGCGATCCCGGCGAGAGAATTAGCGATTTTGCGGTTAATCATCGTGACTGCACCTGAATGGATTCGAGTCTTCGTGCGTGTGGACAGGCATGAACCGTACCGATTGCTGACTCTACTACACCGAATTGAACTCGGTTTGACAACTTACTATGACCCGAACCGATTCTTTTGGGGTCGGCGTCCCGTTCCCTGTCGAGTCCACCCAAGGTCTGCTCTCGCTTTTTTGGTCGAGTTTTTCCCGAAGCCTGACGTTTTCCAGCTGAACCATGCCCCCGCTTGGCTTGCTCAGTCGAGACTCCGTTGCTACGTTCGCCGTCTGAAGAGAGACTCGAAGAATCGAGGATTCAACTGCGAGGATTCTCGCTCGATTTTCGGAATTTCGAGATTGGTCGCACGCTTTCAAACTGGCAGGAGTTCCCCATGCGATTTCGCTTCGTTTTTTTTCCCCAACGACTGACTCAAACACTGACTCAAACACTGATGGGTGCGCTCGTGCTGGCGGTGATCGCCTCGACCGGATTTGCTGACGAGGGGATGTGGGTTTTCAACAACTTGCCACGCCAGCAACTGAAGGACAAATACGGATTTGAACCAACAGATGCCTGGGTCAACCATGTGATGAAGTCGTCCGTCCGGTTTAATTCGGGGGGATCCGGTTCGTTTGTTTCCTCGAACGGCCTGGTTCTGACGAACCATCATGTCGGTGCCGATACCCTGCAGAAGATTAGCACCGCCGAGCAAGATTATTACAAAAACGGATTCTGGGCCAAAACACTCGCCGACGAGCCCAAGGCACCCGACCTGGAACTGAACGTCCTGCAGTCGATTGAAGACGTGACCGCTCGCGTCAATGCCGCCGTGAAACCTGAAATGTCAGCACCCGAGGCGTTCGGTGCTCGCCGTGCGATCATGTCGACGATCGAAAAAGAATCGCTCGATAAAACCGGCCAGCGAAGCGATGTGGTCACGCTTTATCAGGGGGGACAGTATCATCTGTACCGCTATAAGAAATATACGGATATCCGCCTGGTCTGGGCTCCTGAATTCGAGATTGCCTTTTTTGGTGGCGATCCCGACAACTTTGAATACCCCCGTTATGACCTGGATGTCTGCCTGTTCCGAGCCTATGAAAATGACCAGCCTGCCAAGATTGAACATTTTCTCAAGTGGAGCAAAGCGGGGGCCGCAGAAGGAGAACTGGTCTTTGTATCCGGGCACCCCGGCCGGACGAGCCGACTAAATACCATGGCGGCACTGAAGTTCAATCGAGACCTGCGGCTGCCGGGTGTGCTGAATTTTCTCCGCCGCATGGAAGTGCTGCTGCAACAATATTCGCAGCGGGGTGAAGAACAGGCCCGGATTGGGAAGGAAGACCTGTTTGGAATCCAGAACAGCCGCAAGGCGCAGCTCGGCCAGATTGCCGGGCTGCAAGATGCGACCATCATGGCCCGAAAAGAAATGGCAGAGAAGGAACTTCGAGCCCGCATCGAAGCCGACCCCAAACTCAAGGCAACCTACGGCACCGCGTGGAGCCGGATTGAACAAGCCAAAAAAGTTCAGGCAGAAATCCGTTCCGAGTATGGCGTACTGGAATCCGGACAAGGGCTGAGCGGAGAACTCTTTTCGATCGCGCGAACTCTGGTTCGGCTGGCAGAAGAAAATTCCAAACCCAATCCTGAACGTTTACGCGAATACAGCGATTCCGGACGATCGTCACTCGAACTAAAGCTTTATTCAACCGCGCCGATTCACGAAGATCTCGAACTGGCCAAATTAACGGACAGCCTGGGATACCTCGCCGAACAATTGGGTGGCGATCATCCGATCGTGAAGAAGGTGCTGGATGGAAAGGGACCTGCCACCCGGGCGGCAGAGCTGATTGGTGGTTCAAAACTGCAGGACGTCGCCGCACGAAAAAAACTGGCGGAAGGTGGAAAAGCCGCGATCGCGCAATCGCAGGACCCATTGATCAAGCTGGCACTGCTGGTCGATCCCGAATCGCGGGCCGTGCGTAAAAAGTTCGAAGAACAAGTGATGGAAGTCGAGCGTCAGGCTTACGCCCAGATTGCCCGAGCACTGTTTGAAATCGAAGGCCCAAGCCGCTATCCCGACGCCACTTTTACGCTGCGGTTATCCTTCGGCACCGTCAAAGGGTACGTCGAAAATGGCAAGAACATCCCCGCTTTGACAACCATGGGTGGGGCGTTCGAACATGCCGAAAAGCATGCCAACAAATCCCCTTGGGCGCTCCCAAAAAGCTGGCACCAGCGGCGCGAGCAAATCCAGGCCAAGACGCCGTTCAACTTTGTCTCGACGTGCGACATCATTGGCGGCAATTCGGGCAGCCCGGTAATCAACCAAGCGGGAGAATTCGTCGGCATCATTTTCGACGGCAATATCCAATCGCTCGTCGGGGACTTTATCTTCGATGAAACCCAGAACCGTGCTGTATCGGTCCATTCCTCATCGATCATCGAAGCGATGAAATCGATTTACGGAGCCGAATCGCTGGCGGCAGAACTGGGCAAGTAGCAGTCGGATTCCCGATGATCACACGGTGAAGGATTACGATCGTGCGGCACTGTCGATCAACGGATCGACAGTGCCACTGTCGTATCGATCGCTGTCTTGGCTCCGGTGGCCCGCTGTCTTGGCTGCGGTGGCCCATTGACAATATCTCTCACGCGACAATATCTCTAAATCTCTAACACGAGCTTTTTCACAATCGATAGGCGTCGGCGTTTTCCTAGCCTCATGCTGATGCCGCAAGCGGGGAAGCGTCATTGGCTGATCAAAAAAAACGCGATTCTGCATACGCTTACTTGACCTCTGGTTCTCGACCCGCCGCCGACGAATCACTGGAAGTCGCTGGGAGCAGTCGCATTCTGATGCCAAAACGTCCCCTCATCGCGGAATTCATTCCGATTTCTCGTGAGGGAAATCAGGGAATTCCGGCTTTTTCTCCCGATTTTTTCCCGAAGAATAACGGGTTTATCCGTTCGCTTGGCGGTTTGCGAGAGAGGGTTGGCCGCGAATTTCAGGGGCGGTCATCGCGAAAAACCGCATCGCGAGGCTTGCCTGAGAGTGGGCAGGTGCCTAATCTTCCTTTCGAAGAGGACAACGCGACGGAAAACTTGTGTGCGATTTTCTGTTTCCGTCCAACCTGGACTCCGTCCAACTTGACGAAGCCAACTTGACGAAGGGTGATGAATGCTGGACTCGTATCGTGGATCCATGTCTCCGCAGATGAATGCGTCTCGTGATTATGCGCGGCAGCGTCAAATGGGTATCGGCGATCTGTTGCTGGAAAACCGGATCGTTTTCCTGGACGGCCCGATTCATGACGCCAGCGCTAACCTGATCGTCATGAAACTGTTATTCCTGCAGTCTGAAAACAAACATCAGGATGTTCATTTTTATATCAACTCGCCCGGTGGATCGGTTTCGGCGACGATGGCGATCTACGACACCATGCAGTTCCTGCAGTGCAGTGTCGCCACCTATTGCGTCGGACTGGCTGCCAGTGGTGGTGCAATCCTGGTTGCCGGGGGCACAAAAGGAAAGCGTTTCATTCTTCCGCATGCCAAAATGATGATTCATCAGCCGTACGGTGAAGTGGGTGGTCAGGTCTCTGACATCGAGATTCAGGCACAAGAAATCCTGGAAACCCGCGAAGTTCTGAACGTCATTCTCTCGCAACACACTGGACAAACGGTCGAAGTGATTGCCAAGGATACCGGACGGGATCGCTACTTGACCGCAATTCAAGCCAAGGAATACGGGCTGATCGATGAAATCCTGATCAACCCCAAGAACAAGCCCGCTGTCACAGCGACGACAACGACAACCTAGTCGGCAGGGAGCAGCGAAAACACCGTGGGGCCAATTCAACCTCCTGCGATTTGTTGACTCCCCGTACATGCTTATCCATCTGGCTTGTCCAGTATTTTACGTATCAAAGTCGATTCGAACCCCAACCAACTGTTCGAATCACCAGCGTGATGACCCCTAGGTGATCACGCTGTCAACCGTCACCAACGATCAGCGAGTTTTCCGCTATGACTTCACTCGTTCCCTACGTCATCGAAAAAAATGGCCGCGACGAGCGGGCGATGGACATCTACAGTCGTCTGCTGCGTGATCGCATCATCCTGCTGGGAAGTGCGATCAACGATGATGTTGCTAACAGCATCGTGGCGCAATTGCTGTACCTGCAATTCGAAGACAGCAAAGCCGACATTCACATGTACATCAACAGCCCCGGTGGATCGATTACCTCCGGGATGGCGATTTATGACACCATGCAGTTCATCAGCTGTGATGTCGCCACCTATTGTCTCGGTCAGTGTGCCAGTATGGGTGCCATGCTCTTGACCGCAGGGACCAAGGGGAAGCGGTTCGCACTCCCAAACAGCCGGATCATGATTCACCAGCCTCTCGCAGGAATGCAGGGGACCGCAGTCGAATTGCAGATTCATGCCAAGGAAGTGATTCGGACCAAGCGACGGATGAATGAGCTCATGCTCAAGCATACCGGCCAGACCTTGGACAAAATCGAACAGGACACCGATCGCGACAACTTCATGTCTGCGGAAGAAGCCCAGGCATACGGGTTGATTGATAGCGTGCTCGATCACCTTCCTTCACCCACCGCGCCGACAACCTCGGCCTGATTGGCGACGCTCGTACCAGCCAATAGATCCATGGATTAAACGCTGAACACGACAAAAGCAGGTTTCAAAGCCTGGTTTTGTCGTGCTTCGTTTTTTCGGCAGCTGTCGCGACCTGCCACGACCTCACAGCCCAAGTCCCCCGTCGTTTCGCGTGGAGCCGAGGCCCACGGAACCGTCGTCTGCAGTCGTCTGCCGTCCTCCGCCGCCGACCGGTCAAACCAGTCGGTTCTGTCCGGATTGGCGATTGTCAGTCCGTTGGTGATTGTGAGCGGTTCGCGAGTCCATTACGATGGGTGCATGAACCGAAACCCGCAATCCTCTTCGTCTTCACGGCGCTATGAAAATTCCCGCCGTTCTTCCCCCGCAATTCCTCGTGAATTGCTCGAACAACGTCCGCTTTGCCCCGAGGACAACGAGCCGCTGCCGCAGGTGGAAGTCCGCCTCGGTGGGGCGCTCTGGCATCCGTTTGTCTATCGGAAGCAAATCGGACAAATTTCCCGTAGCGCCATGCCCGGTGATCTGGTCCAGTTAAACTCGACCAGCGGTGAAATCATCGGGTTTGGGTTGTTTAATCCCGAAGCCGAAATTGCAGTACGAGTCCTGCGGGCGGGCCAACGCCGACCCGATGCGCTCTGGTGGAGTGAGCGGCTGGCACAGGCAGTGGCACTCCGACGCGAGACTCTGCACTTGGACGAAGTGACCCAGGCGTACCGCGTGATTCACGCCGAGGCAGATGGCCTGCCCGGTCTGGTGGTCGATCGGTTTGGTGATGTCCTCGTGGCAGAATGTTTTTCGCTCGGAATGTACCAGCGGGCCGAAGCGATCCTGAGCCAGCTCGATGTGCTGACCGGAACAAAGCACGGTGTGCTGCGTGCCGCACCGATGTCGCAGGATCACGAAGGTTTTTCCGCAACTCCTTACGGATCGGCCGAGGTCCCTGCCAAGACGACGGTGGTCGAACATGGAACACGGTTCCGCATCAATTTTGCCGGCGGTCACAAGACCGGCTTTTACTGTGATCAACGAGACAATCGGAAACAGCTGGCCCAATACTGCAGCGGAAAATCGGTCCTCGACCTCTGCTGTTACACCGGTGGATTTGCCTTACAAGCCAAGCGGCTTGGTCAAGCGGCCGAAGTGACTGGCGTGGAACTGGATGAAGAAACAGTCGTCCTCGCTCGTGAAAATGCGAATCTCAACCAGGTGAAAATCAATTTTGTCCAGGCAGAAGTCTTTGGCTATATGCGAGACATGCTGCGGAATAAAAAACGGTTTGATGTCGTGGTGCTGGATCCCCCGAAACTGATCCGGAGTCGAGCGGAAATCGAAGAGGGGCGACACAAATATTTCGACCTCAATCGCCTCGCGATGCAGTTGGTCAATCCCGGCGGGATCCTGCTGACCTGCAGCTGCTCGGGACTGCTCGACATGGCCGAATTCAACAAGATTGTGAATGCCGCTCCAGAAGTGGGGCGTCGCGGCCAGATTCTCGCCCGGACGGGTGCGGCACCAGATCACCCGATTTCGACCAATTGTCCCGAATCGGAATACCTCAAAACAATTTGGGTTCGAATGGATTGAGTGACCAGCTCTTGAAAGGCTCGACGGCTCCCTCAAGAATAATGCAGGTGACCGCAGCGAATCGAACTCGACCAGAAACCAGCGCGGCCCCCCAATCCGTTACATGATCACTGAGGAATCTGCTGATGTTGCGAATGATCTGTTGCTTGCTGCTGCTAAGTCTGCTGATCCAGCCCGAATCGGCCTGTGCTGCTGAACCGGCTGGCCTGCCACCAATTTCCTACCCCAAAGACAATCTGCCGACCGACGAAAAGATCGCCCTGGGGAAACAGCTTTACTTTGATGGACGTCTCTCGTCGGACAACAAGGTTTCCTGTGCCTCGTGCCATGATCCCGCCAAGGGATTCAGCAACGGGGACCAATTTGCCACGGGAGTGGAAGGAAAAAAAGGGGGACGAAATTCCCCGACCGTGATCAATGCCGCCCTGCAACAGTTCCAGTTTTGGGATGGACGGGCCAAATCGCTGGAAGAGCAAGCCTTGGGACCGATTCAAAATCCGATCGAAATGAACATGCCCCTCGAAGCGGTCGTTGCCCGGCTGAATGGAATCGAGGGCTATAAAAGTCAGTTCCAGAAAGTGTTCGGTACGGAGGTCACCTCGGCGGGAATTGGCAAAGCGATTGCCGCGTACGAGCGTACCATTCTTTCCGGCGACGCCCCTTACGACCGATTCAAGGCGGGTGACCAGGCCGCTCTTTCCGTCGCAGCACAACGGGGAATGAAACTCTTCTTCGGCAAAGCCAACTGTGTCGCTTGCCATGCTGGCCCCAACTTCACCGACAACGGATTTCACAACATCGGACTTCCAGGGACCGACGAAGGGCGTGCCGCCATCAGCAAGTCACTCGGCGACAAAGGTTCGTTCAAAACACCGACCCTCCGCGAGATCGCCAGAACCGCCCCCTATATGCACGATGGGAGCCTCAAGACGCTCGAAGAAGTGATTGCTCATTACATCAAAGGGGGAACCCCTGGCCCACAAGTCGATGAAGAACTTTTCCCACTCAAGCTATCGACTGATGACGCAGCGGATCTGATCACGTTCCTGAAAGAGGGCCTCAGCAGTTCCAGCTATCCAGCTCATACGGCACCTGAACTGCCATAATCACCTCCATAAACTCGATTCGCCTGACACTTACGAGTACTCATTGTGACCGAACCTGAAAAAGAACAAGTTTCGCTGAAGGATATGCCCCGCAAGCAGCGCCGAGTGCTCGGTGTCTTACTGGAAAAGGCCTTTACGGTTCCGGACCAGTACCCAATGACACTTAAGGGAACAACCACCGGATGCAACCAGAAAAATAACCGCGATCCCATTTCGAATTATGATGAAGACGATGTCCAGGAAACCCTCGCCGCCTTACAGGAACGGGGACTGATCGCCTGCCTGCATACCGAGAGTGGGCGAACCGAACGCTACCGACATTACATGCGGCACAAGACGACGCTCAACGAACCCCAACTGGCAATCATGACCGAGCTGATGTTGCGGGGAAAACAGCAACTGGGTGAACTGCGCTCCCGAGCCAGTCGCATGGTAATGATCGATTCGCAGGACGATCTGCGGCGCGAACTCCAAGTGCTCATGGCTGCCGGACTCGTCCGAGCCAACGGTCCGCTCGAACGACGGGGGATCGAAGTCGATCACGACCTGTATCCGCATTCCGAAAACCACGAACCCCTCGCCGAGTACCGTGCCGACGATGCGGATGCACCGGCCCCGAGCCCAAGTCCCTCGATCAGCCGTCCTGTCTCTCGTCCCACTGACGAGGCGAGTTCTGCCGGGGACGGGCGGATCGCGAATCTCGAAGCGCTTGTAAGAGAACTGCGGGAAGAAGTCCGTTCTGTCCGCTCAGAATTCGCCACCTTGCAAGATCGCTTCGATGATCTGCGCCGACAGTTAGGCGGATGACGCCCCATGGCTGAAATCGTCCTGGCGACGCTGAATGCCCGTTATATCCACTGCGCCTTTGGACTGCGTTATCTGCTGGCCAATATGGGAGAATTGCAGAGCCGCACCACGTTGCTCGAATTCACGATCCAACAACCAACGCTCGAAATTCTGGCCACCATTCTGGAAGAGAACCCCCGAATTGTCGGCCTGGGGGTTTCAATCTGGAATGTCGACGAAACCACACGGCTGGTGGCGGACCTGAAGCGCCTGCGGCCCGACATCATTGTGGTACTGGGAGGCCCCGAGGTCAGCTATGAAGCGGAAGATCAACCGATCGTGCGGCTGGCCGATCATGTGATTGCCGGCGAAGCGGATCTGGAATTCCCCCGCTTTTGCCGAGAAAAACTCAATAGCGCGACCCCCTCCCCCGCAGCCGACCCTGATCCCCGGTCGCTCTCGTTGATCGCAGGCAGCAAGTCGCTCACCGCACCACTACCGTTATTAACCGATCTCGTGTTACCCTACGACCTTTATACGGCGGATGATATCGCTCATCGGGTGATCTACGTCGAGGCGTCGCGGGGGTGTCCCTTCACCTGTGAATTCTGCCTGTCGGCACTCGATATCCCCGTCCGCCAATTTTCGTTAGAACCGTTTCTCTCCGCGATGGATTCGCTGCTGCGACGAGGAGCTCGTCAATTCAAGTTTGTCGATCGCACTTTCAATTTGAATTTGCGAGTTGGTCGAGCGATTCTCGAATTCTTTCTCGAACGCTATCAGCCGGGACTCTTCCTGCATTTCGAAATGATTCCCGATCGATTACCCGAAGCACTGAAGGAATTGATCGTCCGTTTTCCGGCGGGGGCACTGCAGTTTGAAGTCGGGATCCAGACCTTTAATCCCGACGTTTGTGAACGAATCAGCCGCCATCAAGATAATGAACTGACCGAGCAAAACCTGCGCTGGTTGCGGTCGAGCACCGGAGTTCACGTCCATGCCGATCTGATTGTCGGACTTCCTGGCGAAACGATTTCCAGTTTTGCCGCAGGATTTGACCGCCTGGTTCGCTTGGAACCGCATGAAATTCAGGTCGGGATTCTCAAGCGGTTACGTGGGACCCCGATCACCCGTCATGACGCCGAATGGAAAATGATCTACAGCCCGCATCCCCCCTACGAAATCCTCTCGACCAGCGTGCTCGATTTTTCCAGCGTGCAGCAACTTCGCCGGTTTGCCAAGTTCTGGGATGCCGTGGCGAACAGTGGCAACTTTGTCGAAACACTCCCCCGACTCTGGTACGAAACCGATCCCGGCGTCACCACCTCGGCGGCTGTCCCCACAGACCGGATTGTACCGAATTCCACGCTAACGCCCTTACCCGCAATGGCCTCCCCATTTATTGAGTTTCATCAGCTCGCCATCTGGTTGTTTGAACAGGAACGGAAGACGCACGGAATTCCGCTGAGCCGTCTGCTGGAACTGGTCTTCCGCTACCTGATCGAAATCAAAAAGCAGGCTGCCGAAGAGATTGCCGCCTCGTTGTGGCGTGATTATCAGCGTGGAGGCCGTAGCGACAAGCCGCATTGTCTGCGGCCTTATTTGAACGAACTCACCAGTCGCGAACGGGGTCGTGAGGGGGGGCGTGATGGTGACAACCGTGACGAACCGGATGTTCCAAAACGACAGGCCCGTCATCAGCAGAAATCCTGAGAAAAACGTGTGAACCTATCAGCCTGTTGAAAAACGGGGACTGGTTCCGACCGAAATTAAAAAACCACTTGAATGATACGCGGTGCGAGGTACCTGTTCCTCTTTTTCAACAGACTGCTATCACAAAGATCTCGAGCTAAGGATCTACTATGTTTCGTGTGCCATGCCTGGGATTACTGGTGATCATCGCGACGAGTGGGCTATTTTCGCAGGAAGGGCGAGCCCAAACAGCCCTGCCCCTCGCTGAACTCCAGCGACAAGAGCTTGAGCAGTCAACCAAAGAACTGCAGCAGCAACTCGACCAGCATCCCCTGAGGACCACACCCGCCTGGAGAGACACCGCCATCTTTGCCAAGGGGCTCGCCTGGGCCTTGAAGTATGACCAGAAATTCAGCGTAGCCGATCGGGAATTGCTCGAACAGGGGATCCAAAGGGGAAAGCAACGACTCGCCGCGTTGACGGACCAGACCCCCACTTGGACCAGCCGACGAGGAAAAATCGCACTCGGTTATCAATCACGCGTTGATGGCTCGATACAACCCTATGGCGTCATCGTGCCGAAAAGTTATGACCAGGCGAAACCAATCCGTCTGGATGTGGTCCTGCATGGCAGCAGTCGCCCCGTTGGGATCAGCGAATTGCGGTTCATCGCGCGCTTTGACGAAGGGGATGCCCAGCAGGGTTCACCCACCGACGAACCGTATCTCGAACTGCATCCGCTGGGGCGTGTCGAAAATTGTTATCGCTGGTCGGGCGAAACCGATGTTTTCGAGGCGATCGAGGATGTCTGTCATCGCTACAACATTGATCGTGAGCGGATTGTATTGCGAGGGATGTCGATGGGGGCTTCGGGGACCTGGCATCTGGGCCTCAAACACCCCGATCGTTTTGTGGCACTCGGCCCCTACTGTGGCTATGTCGATACGCACAAATTTTCCGAAACCCCGATTCCCAACTTTGTCAAAGTGGGACCGCTCCCCGCACATCAGGAACTCGGCCTGCACATGCTCGATTCGATCGACTACGCCGCCAATGCGGCCGTCATTCCAGCGATCGCCTGCATGGGTGAAAAGGACGTTTTCTTCCAGGCACACGTGCTGATGGACGAGGCGATGCAGCGAGAAGGGCTTAAACTGATCAACCTGATCTCGCCGGGAACCGGACATGTGATTGATCCGGTGACACAGGGGGAACAGTTACGGCGGATTGCCGAGATTGCAGTCCCCGGACGTCGCTCGCCGAACCGACTCCGCTTTGTCACCTGGACACTCAAGTACCACCGCTGCTACTGGCTCGAAGTCGAGGGTCTCAAGCGGCACTATGCCCGGGCAGAACTGGTTGCCCGCTGGCAAGACGATCATCTGGTGATCGAAGAACCACTCAACATCACCCGCTTTGCGATCGTAAAATCCAAGTTACCCATGATTCCTCGCTCGCTGAAAGTCGGCGAGTCAGAGATTCGATTTCCGAGTCCGACCGAATTGACACGCGATCGCCTAGTGATTGAGCGGCAAGAATCCGGCTGGGATATCGCAGCCGAGACCGACCAATCGAGACCGACCGCGAAACGCCCTGGATTGCAGGGGCCGATTGACGATGCCTTCACCACTCCCTTTTTGTGCGTTCGCGGCACGGGCCAACCTTGGAACGACCGGGCGCAGGTCTATGCGGAAGCGAGTCTTCGCCGTTTTGCCGAAGAATGGCACCACTACTTCCGTGGCGAACTTCCCATCAAGGACGACGTGTCGGTCACAAAGGATGACATCGAGACGAAAAACCTGATTCTCTTCGGTGACCCCGGCAGCAATCGTTTGATTGCAAGAGTCCTCGATAATCTGCCGCTGGAATGGTCACGTGAATCACTGAGACTGGGGGGTGCTGCGGTCTCGTCGGCTGAGCATCTTCCCGCATTGATTGCACCGAATCCCCTAACCGGAAATGGTGGGCGTTACGTCGTGCTGAATAGTGGTCACACCTTTCGCGAAGCAGAACTGGCCAAATTCAACTACCTGCTGTATCCGCATTGGGGCGACTGGGCGGTGCTGAAGCTCGATCCCGCCCCCTCAACCGCAGCTATAACTCCACTCGAGGATCAGGTGCTACGAGCCGGTTTCTTCGACGAAAACTGGGCCGATGCTTGGCAGCCTTAGCTTGGGAACCGCAGCGAATTCCGGGCAGATCATTCAGAAAAGACAGGTTTTACCACAGAGACACAAAGACACGGAGAAGAACAAGACGAGAGAATTTCTTAAAAAGAAAAACGTGATCAATCCTGTAATCGGCCGGCAAAATTCCTGTCGCAAATCCGTCCCCTGATTTCAAATCCAATTCTACCATCTACACACTCGCCACTGTTTTTTCTCTGTGCCTCTGTGGTAAATCGTCTTCTTTCTATTGAACACCTTACCCCAGACTCAATAACGATCGTAATTGAGGCGACAAGCCCCCTGTCGCGTTATTTCGAACGCGCGGCAGGGGACGTACCCGAAATCCAGCCAAATCAGAAGGCGAAGCGGAACATCCGATCACTTCGCGTAGTCAGCTGGTTTTTTCCCTTTGACGTAGCCGCCAAATTTGAAGGGTGAGGGTTTGTATTCCCCGACCAGCCCGGTGGTCAGTGTGTCGGTGATTTTGTCTTCCAGACCGACCGACCAGTAGGTGGCATTCACCAGCAGCCTTCGGACACCTGTGTTTTCCAGGTCCGTCGAAGAACCCATCGTCGTGGTGAAGACTCGAGCCGTCTTGCCCGAAGCGCTTTTGTAGCTCTTCGTCCACGCAACCGGCATCATCGGATTGTTTTGAGCCCCTTCCGTAGCGGGATCGGTCGGCTTCATCCCCTGCACCACCTGTCCCAACACCAGCGGTACGCTATCGCCGGGGAGTGGCAAGCGGACACCATAGACATCCGTCGGGCCCCAAATCTCGCCTTCTTTGATTCCCCGCAGAATCGGATGCTTTTCCTGGCCCTTGGCAATCAGTCCCCGTGTACTTTGTGAACCATGATTTCCGTGATGGCTGATCCAGGTTTCTCCCAGAACCTGACGACCAAAACCTTGTTCATAGGTTTTGTCATCGGTGTTCCACGAATACTTCGAAAACTTCTTGCCACCGGGAATGTTGAAAGAATGCGTGGCCGTGCGGAGACCGATCACCGGGCGCCCCGACTCAAGATAGTCGACGATGTGCTGCATCTGCTCGTCAGGAAGATTGCGAAACCGGGCGGCAATGATCATCAAGTCGGCGGTCTTCAGCGAGTCCAGGCCGGGAATGTTGTTGTTCACATCGGGATTGATTTCGCCCGAGGCGGGATCGATGGCGAACAAAACGGTGCAGCGAAAACCGTGCTGAGACGAGAGGATCTTCGCGAGCTGCGGCAAACATTCTTCAGAACGATATTCTTCGTCGCCACCGACCAGCACGATCTGCTTTCCCTTACCCGGTCCGTCCCCCCCCGCAAACGAAATCCATTGTTCATCCGCCAGAAGGGTGGTCACTGAATTTCCAACAAAAAACAGGACTGTCAGGGCGGGCAGCAAGGAGCTAAGCCGTGAACGAAAGCAGGTGTTGTGCAGCACAGTGTGTGTCTCTTTAAAAGGGATTGGGGAGATGCCGTAGTTTACGAATCTGTTTTTACTCAGCCGTGGTTTACGAAATCCTCGATTACTCATTCACGAACATTATTCATTCACTAAATCGTCATGGAAGTGAATCCGCCATCCACCAATAAATTGTGGCCGGTCAGAAAGCTTCCTGCTTTGGGTGAGGCGAGCAGCAAGATCGCCCCAGCCAGCTCTTCCGGTGAACCGAATCGAGCCATCGGCGTGTGACGCATCACACTTTCGATCCGGTCGGGGGTCAACACTTTTTTGTTTTGTTCGGCAGGAAAGAACCCTGGGGAAAGTGCATTCACACGAATCCCTTTGGGTGCCCATTCACGAGCCAGGTTCTGGGTCAGGCTGATGACTGCGGCTTTGGTGAGCGAATAGGTGAAGACGCGCGAGAGCGGCGGGCCGGCACTGACCGAGGCGATATTGATGATCGACCCTTTGGTTCCTCGTTCGAGCATCTCTTTCCCCAGCACCTGACAGGCGAGTCGCACACCCCGCAGGTTGACATTCAGGATCCGCTCCCATTCTTCTTCACCGATATCCAGAAAGGGGGTGGCCGAGTTCACCCCGGCACCGTTGATGAGGATATTGGCCTCGCGCCCATTCGCACGCAGGTGGCTGACCAGTCCGTTCAGATCGTCATGCCGCGTCGCGTCGCAGGAAAAGTATTCGGCGGATCCACCCCGTTCCTGGATCAGGCGCACACGTTCGCTGCCATGTTCTTCATTCCGCCCCACCACCAGCACGTGGGCACCAGCCCCTGCCAGTGCATCACAAAACGAGCCTCCCAAGGTCCCGGTGCCACCGATCACGATTGCGGTCAAGCCGTGAAGACCGAACAAATCATTGAGGTAGTTTCCCGTCGACATTTCTGCGGTTCCGTTTTGTTCAAGTTCAAGATTGGGGATTCATCGGCCACCGGATTCGCGGCAGACCAGACCCCACAATTTTGACCTCTTCCGAGCGGATGCACAAGTGGATGAGAGGTGTCACGCCTCCGTTTGAACGCGAAGTACGGTTGTCACAGAGAATTTGCCTCACCTCTGCAGAGCATCAATCTGGTTTTTGATTCCATCAAGAGGCTCGCCAGAGATTCGGAAGCCATACCTGTTGAGGCCCCCTGGCTGACCCGCGTACGCACAAAACCAATTGCCCCCAACCCCAAGTATTGAGTTCGCGCACGCCCCCCGATAGAGACGCATGAACCGTCCGATCATATCATACGACACGCCCCACCGGGTTTATCGGTGAATCGAACTTTGTCTGCTTCGTGCACTGACGCCCAGCTTGACCGCCGACAGCAAGGATATCAAAGAATCAATCGACTTTGCTTTCTCAATTGTTAAATGTATCAAAACGATAATTAAAGGAGGTGATTGAAATCGGTACTACGAAGTTCAGTAACAGACTGATCGATTTGCCCGCTTTCAAGCCCGCCGTACTGAACCGGACATACGGATTGCTCCCCCCAGCGGTTGATCCGGTCGCTCTCGACAGCGTGACACCCGCGGTCAACCCAATCAAAACAAAATCGATATTCCCCTTCAGGTCAACACCACTGATATTATTGATGGTCACCGTTTGAGCCCAAAATCCCGTCGTCTGATTTTTAACAGAACTTGATCGTGTCACGCTAATCTTGTTCGAAACATTCGTACCCACAATCAAGTTTGCGGTGTTTGCAGAAACCGTAGTGAGCGTTGACCCTGTTGCATCAACCAGCGTGATGATTGGGCGATACGTGCCACTGGTTTTATAGGTATGTGATCCCATCACATGAATTGTCGTACCGTCCGTATTCGGATGTGAGACGGCGACGTTGGTGTCAATGCTGCCGTCACCCCAGCTAATCGTGGCTACGTATGTTGTAGGGAGCGAGATCGCTATGGAATCCAGAACATCGACCAGCTTAATCGCCCCGGTATTCAGCCCCGTGAAAACTGTAGTGCTAAAGGTCGTTGCCAAAATGAACGATCGCCAATTGACGGTCAACGAGGCGACACTCGTTGTGATCGACCCGAGATCATTCGTCAATACGGCACGGTACTGTGAACCACTCATACTTTTTACTGTCGAAACACTGTAGGTCCCCAACGTGGCTCCCGAAAGGTCTGACCATGTCGAGCCACTGTCGGTGCTTACTTGCCACTGGATTGTTGGTGTAGGTGAGCCCGTTGCGATCACCGTGAAACTGGTCGTCGCACCAGCCGAGACAGTTGTATCTGCGGGTTGAGAGGTGATCGCAGGCAGAGAGCCAATCTGATTACGGACAGTGCCGCTTGCATCCAAGTAGTTTCCTGAGACATCATGGAATGTCCAGACATCATTGGCATAAACTCCCGTACTCGTGTGTGTCGTTCCAATCAGTGTCAAGCTACTGCTGAGATTCACGCCTCCCACACCCGTAGCTGTTCCCGTTGCGGTATGAGTATTTCCATTGAACTCGCTGGTATACGGCGTTACCGTAATCGTGGCAGTCGCTTGGGCGATGCTATTGGTCACCGTCCCGCTGGCGTCGTTGTAGTTTGTACCACCAGTGAAACTCCACGCGTCACCCATGTAGATTCCTGCGTTCGTATGAGTGGTGCCACTGAGTATCAGGTTGCCACTCAAGTCCACATTCCCAACGCCGGTAGCCGTACCCGTCGCCGTATGGCTATTTGAATCGTACGTCGTGTCGGAACTGGTATACGGGGTGATGGTGAGCGTTGCGGTCGCTTTCGCGATGCTGTTGGTCACCGTCCCGCTGGCATCATAGTAGTTTGTACCACCCGTGAAACTCCACGCGTCACCCGTGTAGGTTCCTGCGTTCGTATGAGTGGTGCCACTGAGTATCAGGTTGCCACTCAAGTCCACATTCCCGACACCAGTGGCCGTGCCCGTCGCCGTATGGCTATTTGAATCGTACGTCGTGTCGGAACTAGTATACGGGGTGATGGTGATCGTTGCGGTCGCTTTCGCGATGCTGTTGGTCACCGTCCCGCTGGCATCGTAGTAGTTTGTACCACCAGCGAAGACCCAAGTATCTCCCGTGTAGGTTCCTCCGTTTGTGTGAGTCGTACCAGTCAGTATGAGATTGGCACTCACGTCAGTAACCCCAATACCGATGGCACTACCCGTCGCCGTATGGCTCTTACCGTCGTAAGTCGTGCTAGAACTGATGTACGGGGTGACTGTAATGGTTGCAGTCGCTTTCCCGATACTGTTGATCACTATCCCACTGGCATCGTAGTAATTTGTACCGCCGATGAAGCTCCACGCGTCACCTGCGTAGATTCCGCCGTTGGTGTGAGTAGTACTACTCAGTATCAGATTGCCACTCAAATCAACATTCCCGACACCGGTGGCCGTACCCGTCGCCGTATGGCTGTTGCCATCGTACGTGGTGTCGGAACTCGTATACGGGGTGACGATGATGGTTGCGGTCGCTTTCGCGATGACGTTGGTGATTGTCCCGCTGGCGTCGGCGTAGTTTCCAAACACATCGTGGAACGTCCAAATGTCACTACTATATGTTCCAGAATTCGTATGTGCTGTATGACTGAATGACAAATAACTGCTCAAGTCAATCCCGCCACTCCCGATTGCGGTCCCTGTCGCAGTCTGTGCGGTCGCATCATAAATGGTGCTGTAAGGGGTCACGGTGATCGTTGCAACCAGTTGAGTGATGCCATTGGTGACGACCCCAACTGCATCCGCATAATTTCCGGACGGATCTTGGAACAGCCATTGGTCATTCGTATAGTTTCCGGCAAGGGTGTGAGACATTGAGGTCAAATTCAGAAATCCACTCAGATCGACCGAGTTGACTCCGGTTGCCACACCGACGGGTGAATGCAACAGCGTGTCATAAGCTACGAAGTAAGGCGTAACCGTAATTGATGCCGTCGCTTGATGAATGGTATTCAACACCGTTCCACTGGCGTCAGCATAGTTTTCAGCGGGGTCATGGAATGTCCATGCATCGTTCGGGTAAGTCCCGGCGTTGGTGTGTGCGGTTTCGGTCAAAGTCAGAGCGTAACTCAAATCGATCTGACCCACCCCCGTTGCTGAGCCAACCGCAGCATGCGCCGCGGCGTTGTAAGTGACCTCATATCCAGTCACCGTGATGGCCGCAGTCGCTTGCCTGATCGTACTGTCGACGGACCCAGTGGCATCCAGATAATTTCCCGCAACGTCGTGGAATGTCCAGGTGTCCGTCGTCGAACCAGCATTGGTATGTGTTGTTTCGCTGAGAACCAGCCCACTCAGTACGGATTCGTCGACACCAAATGCGATGCCGGTGGCCGTATGCGATAAACCGTCGTAAGTGACCAAGTATCCGTTCACAATGATATTGGCATGAGCCTTTGCAATCGATTGCGTCAGTGTCGTGGATTGACTGGCATTCAAATTACTGGTGGTCAAATAGGTCGCCGTAACCGTATGAGAACCGGCTGATAACTCGACAGGAAGTTCTACCGATGCGAAGCCACCGGATAGTGTCACCGCAGCGTGATAGTCGATACCATCAATCTGGAATTGGACCTGTCCTTGCGGAGTGACACCCAGGGCCGCGACAGTTGCCGTGAAAGTCACAACATCGCCGTAAGTACTGCCGAGATTTGACGACGTCATGGTCGTGGTTGTTGACCCGGCACTTACCACCAGTGACTGTCGAATCGCGATTGCGGCATGGTGATTCGCATCACCGGTTTGCTTCGCTTCGACGATAATCGTCCCTACGCCGGTGATCGACAAATTGCCGTTGTTAATCACCCCATTCCCCGAAACTACCTCGTAGGTTACCGCCAAACCTGAGCTGCTGGTTGCAGCCAGTTCGATTGGCGCATCACCAAAGGTCGCGTTCGCCAGTGTACCAAACGTGATGGTTTGATCACTTTGTAGAACCGTTAATCCGGATTGGTCTACCCCTCCCTGGAACCCGTTACTGCTCGTATAAATCGCCCGAACCACATGATTGCCACCCATCAGCGACAAGGACTGAAGACTGGCATTGCCATGGGTATCGATCGAGACCGGATCGCCCGCAGCGATACCGTCGAGGAGAAACTGAACCGTTCCAGCGGGTGTTCCCTGCGTCGGATCGGTTGGACTGACGTTGGCTGTGAACGTGATCAGCTCACCATAAGTCGATTGGGTGACCGGCGAGACCAGAGTCGTATTGGCACCAAATTGCGCGACCAACATGGATAAGGTTTGAGTTGCCCCCACCGTATTCACATCCCCAAGATAAATTGCGGTGATCAAGTAGGAGCCAACGGCAAGCGGATCTACGATGAATGAGCCGGTTCCGCTTCCTGCTAACGTCAGGGGAGATCCTTGATCAACTCCATTCACCTGAAACTGGAGGGTCCCCGTTGTCAGCGGCAACCCTGTTATCGACGATTTGATGGTAGCGGTGAATGTCGGAGCATCTCCCGCGAGCAAATGCGAAAGAGAACTCTTCAGCGAAACCACCGAGGAATTCATGACCACGGATTGTGACAGCGTCTGAGTCGCGCCGATGATATTCGCGTTACCACTGTAGATGACACGGATCGTATGTGTCCCTGCGACCATTGGTTCAGCAGAGAATGAGGCTTGACCAGTACCGTCAAGACCGACCGCGTTCCCCTGATTCACTCCATCCACCTGAAACTGGACGGTACCGGCCGTCAAGGTCGTACCATCAAGCGATGAAGTGACCGCCACGGTGTAGGTTGTGGCGTCCCCCTGCAGCGGTTGTGTCGTGGAACTTGTAAGGACAACCGCCGCCGCGTCTTGAACTATGGTCAGCGTTCCTGGCAAATACGTGATCTGATAGTACGCCGAACTTGCGCCCGCCACATTGATCACATAGGTCCCCAAGCCCCCCGTCGAATTGGTTGTGAAGACCGGCGCCGTCGTCAGGATGCTCGGAGAATCACCATTGGCAAACCCAAGATAAGTTGCCATCAGTGCTGGCATCGCTCGCCCAACGATCTGCATCACATTGTCGGCAGCAATCGTCAACGGATTGCTGTTAACCGTCAATGTTCCGGCAACCAAGGTAATGTTGTAATTCGGGTCAGTCGCATTACTGATCGCGATCGTATGGGTTCCAACCGAAAGATCTGTATCACTGACGGTTAACTGAGGAGGCGTCTGCAGGCTCGCCAAAGTATCGCCATTGACCAATCCTGCAGCCGACGCAGTGAGTGTCCCCAGCGAGTTCAATGAGGCGCCATAGTTGAGGGTCTGATTATTGGCCGTGATCGTCAAATTTGCGGGAAGAATTGTCAAGGTTCCGTCAGTCACGGTGATATCATAATTCGAGTCGTCCGCCCCGATCACAGAGATACCATAGCTGCCAACGCTACTCGCTGGATCTGTTGTGAAAACCGTGTGGGTGGCGGTCAGATTCGCGGGCGTGTCACCATTGACAAAGCCCTGAAAACCGTAAGTCAGCGTGGGAAGCGCGTCACCATAAGTCATTGACTGATTGTCAACTATCATGATCAACGGCGCACGGAGAATGGTCAGCGTTCCCGCCACATACTGGAAATCGTATTTCGAGTCGGTGCTGACTGCTCCTGTGATCAAATAACCGCCAGCATCACTTCCGGCAGGTGCCGTCGAGAGTTGAGGGAGTGCCGAGAGCGTCCCGAGCGAATCGCCGGGAAGGAATCCCGTGATCGAGCAGGTCAGATTTAAACCAGACGGATCCTGCCCATAAACCAGAGTTTGATTCCCCACCACCACTTGCAGTGTCGGTTTCACCACATCGAACTCTTCGATGACCGTCGGCGCAGCCGAGACTGTCGCATTACCGGCTTGGGTCATCTGGACCACAATGTGCCCAACTCCGGTAATCGTTAGCAGGCCATAGTCATCAATCGTCGCTGGCCCTGAGAGAATCGAATACTGCAATGTCAGGCCGAGCGAACTGGAGGCGTCGACTTGCACATTCGACGCATCAAGTCCAACGGTCCGATCCGCGATCAGCTCCGCCGTGATCGTCTGTGACAGTTGCACCAAAGTTTGATTCACGGTCGCTGAGGTACTCGAATCGAGATCGAATGCTTGCGTTGCGCCACCCGATCCACCCGTCCCTCCGACGAAAACCACCGAATAAGCATGTGTTCCGACTTCAAAATCGTTCGAGGACCATTGCGCCTGGCCATTTGGATCGAGTGTCACGGTCCCTAGTACATTTGTACCATCGTAGAACGTGACGTTCCCCACTGGAATAATCGACACATCCGAGGCACAGGCCACGGTCGTGGCGAGCGTTATGGTATTGTCCTCTGTCGTGGTCACATTCAGGCTGGTTGTTGTCGGGAATGAAGTTCCAGGACTGACTCCAAACGGCATGCTCAGGACCGCATTCTGTGAATCCGTGAGCATCACCGCAAAATCATGACTTCGTGGAGTTATGGCAGAATTCACCGGTACCAGAATCGTTCTCGAAGAGGTGTCGCCAGCACTCCAATTCAAGGTTCCTTGAGTCGGAGTGTAATAAGCATCGTCGGTCGCATCGCTATTCGTAACCGCCTGATAGGTCACGCTGATCGGCAACAGCGATGAGGAAGTCCCCGCGACGGATACCGTGAACTCCATCATCGCATGATCAGTCCCCGCATCGATCAGTGTCCCGTCACTGATCGAAAGCTGAGGTGCCTCAAGATTGCCGATCACCTGCGCGGAAATCTGAGCTGTCAGATTTGACCCTGTGTCCGCTGTCACCACGTCCGAAACGGCGACCGCTCCTGTTGTCACCGCTGCAAACTGATCCGCAACTGTCGACTCTGCGAGTTTTTGGATCTGGACAATCGAAGCCATGTATTCGGTCGAAGCCGCGACAGGTATGCCATTGATCCGTGCGATGATTGCGGAAATCACAGTCTCAATACCATCCAGATTCGCAGCAACCGAAGAACCCGTAATCGGGATACCGGCCCTGGCAGCGGTGGCAGTAATCAGTGATGCGATCGTCGCTTTGTCACTCAGGTCCAGGACAGTACCGTTCTGTGCCGCCGCGTGAATGGCATTGCCGATCGCCGCGAATGCATCAAGACTGAGGTTCTGTCGCGACTTGGTGACTCCGTACTGATTTGGTAGACCCGTCAATGCCGACGTGATCAAACTGACGAGAGATGTCAACCTTACATCGTAGCCAAATACCGCGGCAGCATCAGTGTCTGAAGACGCCGAGGTGAGGTACGGATCCGACAGCATCTGATAACTCTCAGGAAGCCCTAATGCTGCAGAAATCTCTGAGATCGCGGTCGCCTGATCGAGACCTTGAGCATTCATGATATTCACGAGCAGCGTGGTAAACGGATTGATTTGCTGCGAATTCCAGGGTGCCGTCAGTATCAAGGTATTCGGAAGTGCAATCGACGTATCGACTCCTCCCACCACGATCAGAGTTCCTGCGCTTGTGCCGTCAGGAAGCGTCAACTCATAGGACCCATCCGCAGCGGTCACGGTGGCCAGAAGTCCGCTTAAATCGCCAAGTTCCCCCGTTGCGACAGTATTACCCGTCGGATCGAAATAGACGTTGGAACCGTCAAGCTCACCCCCCAACGAAAAACTGGCGTCAAAAGAGCCACCAAACCCGACTGTCGCAGAAATCGAGAAAATCCTCCCAATCTCATAGCTCACCTGCAACCAGCTGCTATTTGAAAGCGGATTCGGCGTATAAATATGCAGCCATAATCCCAGGGTACCCAGACTCACGGAATACGAATCCTTGACCCCGGGAATTCTTGACAACCACCGAGGGACGGTAAACGTGAGTTGCAAATTCACGGTACCGACTAAATCGAATGTCCCTGCCGGCGCGTAGTAAGCCGCATCAATGGATACGGGACCGAGGGATACGCCGGCGAAGGAAAGTGACGTGCTGACATGGAAATTCAGCATTTGCAGCTTTGATCCACTGACAACAATTCCTGGATTCACAGCATCACCCAGCGCCACACTGACTTCCGTGAATCCCGCATGAAATGTTGCCTGCCCATAAATCACCAGCGTGCTGGGTAGCCAAGCTTGATTGGCAGCGATTGTGTAGGCGGTTACTGACGTTGGAAAACTGGGAGAACTGTATCGAGGTGCAATTGCCTGGGCCTGCAGTGCCAATGCCGTATTCAAATAAAATCGATCGTATCGCTGAATGATGATTCCCTGCGCATACAGTTTCAGCGCAGTCCACCCCAATCCACCGTGAGAAATACGATCCGAATAAAGTGTTGCAAGATCCGCAGCACCCTGCCCATCCAGCGACTTATACCATGTGTCAGCGGTATCATTTTTATGGTTATTGATGTCGCTAATCAGCATCTGCACAAAATCGTGAGTCGACGGGTAATTCTGTTTCTCTTTTTTTCCTGCGTTTGCTCGTGCTGCTTTTTCGGCATCGATTTCGGAATTGAGCGTGTCGAGTGCAAGCTGATATTGATTCAACTTTGCGCCATCCGCTGGAGTAATCCAAACGCCCTGATTCCAGGATATCACCAAATTCCCGTTGACAAATCCCATGCCCGTAAATTTGGTGACCGCCAAGTTGAATTTCACCAACGAACCATCCACAATCACGATACCGGCCGCCTTCGGGTCAGACGCCGTTGCGATCGCTGTCTCTCGCGTAGCCCCACCAATGGTCGCATTAAACTGGAAGAATCCCAGCGAAGCGTAGGCCGAACCATATATGATCCACGTCTTGTTTGAGGCGGTATAATACAGGCCCAAGACGGCTTGAACAGGCAGTTCAACGCCACCAAAGCTCAGCCCCGCGGTGATCGTAATGTCTGCATAGGTCAGTTGCCCACCAGTGATAATAATTCCTGGTGTGCCAGCACGACCAAACTGAACACCTAAATCGAAAATCCCGATGAAACTGATTCTCGCACTACCGCTTAATGTCCACACCGTCGTGGCAGAACTATAAGTCAGCTCAACATCGGTCACACTAATGTAAACAACCCCGATCAAAATTCTTGCATTGACCGTCAAGTCCATCGACTGCAAAGCACCGTCCTTGATGACGAGTCCGGGTAAGCCGCCGTGGCCAAAGGTAACCGAAACTTCACCCATACCACCGAAAATCACACCCGCCTTTCCGTACATCGAGAACAGTTTATTCGATGCGGTATAGGTAAACCTCAGATCGCGGGCATAAATTAAAACCGGGCCCACCAGAAAAGCCGCATTGACAGTCAAGTCGATGCTCACCAAGTTCCCACTATTGATCACGACACCTGGATATGTGGTCGTCACACCGTTCACGGTTTGCTTGCTTCCAAACGTTACGGCGAGATTCGCAATGCCTGCGACCGACACAAACGCGGTTCCGGAAATCATGAATTGATAGTTTGAAGCGTCATATGTTTTGGTAGTATCGTAAGCACTCGTATAAACACCTAATCCGCTATAGGGCGTACTGCCAATCTGACTCAGGTTTTGATACGTGAAATTCAGGTCTTTCACACCAAATAACACAACCTCCACTGTGAATGCGGCATTGAGAGTCACACTCAGGCTTTCCAGATTTCCTTGGTTAATTGTGAGGCCAGGAGTCGCGGTTCCGTCACCGTTGTCGTGCCCAAATGTCACACTCAGTCGCTGCATACCAGCAACCGTGATGAACGCGGTACCGGACATCATGAACTGATAATTTGAAGCGTTATAGGTTTTGGTTGTATCGTAGGCATTGGTGTATACCCCAGTTCCGCGATATGCCGGGCTGCTGATCTGACTCAAGTTTTGATAAGTGAACTCAAGATCCTTGACGCCGAAATTGACCGCACCCACCTTAAAGTCTGCGTTGATGGTTACGTCCAGGCTCTCCAGATTTCCTTGATTGATGGTGAGTCCCGGCGTTGTTGTCCCATCGCTATTGGTGTGCCCAAAAGTGACGCTTAACTTGTCCATGCCGACGATCATTATGAATGCCGTACCAGACATCATGAACTGATAGTTCCCTATATTGTATGGCTTTGTTGTGTCGTAGGCATTCGTATAGACCCCTTTTCCACTGTACGCCGGAGTGGTGATCTGGCTGAGATTTTGATAGGTGAATTCCAGATCTTTGACCCCAAATTTGACAGCCCCCACTTTAAAGTCTGCGTTGATGGTCACATCAAGGCTTTCCAGATTTCCTTGATTAATCGTGAGGCCAGGTGTTTGGGTCCCATCGCTATTCTTGTGCCCAAAGGTGACACTGAGCTGGCCCATTCCTACAAGATTAATATATGCGGTTCCCGCCATCATAAACTGATAATTTGCAGAATTATAGGGTTTGGACGTATCGTAGGCATTCGTATACACCCCCTTACCACTGTAAGCGGGTGTGGTGATCTGACTCAGATTTTGATACGTGAACTCCAAATCTTTCACGCCGAAACTGACAGTCCCCACCTTGAAGCCCGCATTGATGGTGACATCCAGACTTTCGAGGTTACCCTGATTCACGGTGAGCCCTGGCGTCGCCGTCCCATCGCTGTTGGTATGTCCAAAAGTGACGCTTAACGGGTCCATGCCACCGACCGTTGCATAGGCGGTCCCCGACATCATGAACTGATAATTTGAGTGGACATAAGGTTTATTGGTGTCGTAAGCACTCGTGTAAACCCCCTTACCGCTGTAAGTGGGACTAGTGATTTGACTCAGATTTTGATAGGTGAACTCCAGGTCAATTACACCGAACTTGACAGCGGCTACCTTGAAACTGGCATTGATAGTCACATCCAGGCTTTCCAAGTTACCCTGATTGATGGTGAGCCCGGGTGTCGAGGTTCCATCACTATTCGTATGTCCAAAAGCCACGCTCAATTGGTCCATGCCACCAATCGTTGCGAACGCGGTACCAGACATCATGAACTGGTTATTCGACGACTTATACGGCTTGCTGGTATCGTAGGCGCCAGTATAAACTCCTTTTCCACTGTAGGCCGGACTGCCGATCTGGCTGAGGTTTTGATACGTGAATTCGAGATCTTTGACGCCGAATGTCACGGCGCTCACTTTGAAATTGGCATTCACTGTCAAATCCAGGCTTTCCAGATTCCCCTGATTGACGCTGAGTCCGGGGGTCCATGTGCCGTCGCTATTTTTGTGCCCAAATGCCACACTCAGGCCATCAATCCCACCTACGGTCACAGATGCCGTCCCTGACATGACAAACTGCGATTTTGAAGCATCGTAGGCCTTGGTGGTGTCATAAGCGGATGTGTAAATGCCGGTGCCACTGTACGCAGGACTCTTGATTTGACTCAAGTTTTGATACGTGAACTCTAAGTCTTTGACGCTGAATACGACCGAACTCACTTTAAAATCGGCATTGATGGTGAGATCCAGGCTTTCGAGATTTCCTTGATTGATGACAAGACCAGGTGTCGTGCTGCCGTCGGTATTGGTATGCCCGAATTTCGCACTGAGCTGATCGATCCCTCCAACCGTCAACACGACCGTCCCCGACATCATGAACTGGTAATTCAGGCTACTGTACGTTCTGGATGTGTCGTAGGGACTAGTGTAAATGCCACTACCGACATAGGCTGGACTGGTGATTTGACTGAGGTTTTGATACGTGAATTCGAGATCCTGGGCACTGAATGTGACGGAACTCACCTTGAAGTTCGCGTTAACGGTGAGGTCGAGGCTTTCCAGATTGCCATTGAGAATCGTCAACCCTGGGTTGCCTTTATACCCGAAGGTGACATTCAGGACATCAGCGCCATTGACTGCGAGGCTTGCCGCACCACTCATTGTGAAGAGATACTTGGCGCTATCGTAGGTTCCAACATAAACGCCGTTCGTCAGTGTTTGGCTGGTATTGGTGTACTGAAACTCCAGCGAGTTGGCAGTGAATGTCACCCCGCCGACATGGAAGCTTGAACCGACGGTGAGGTCCAGAGTTTTCAGATTTCCGTCGGCGATGACTAACCCTGGATTCCCGTTGTGGCCGAATGTGACGCTGAGCGAGTCGACTCCATTGAAACCAACGAACGCAGCGCCTGTCATGGAGAATACGTATTTCGTGGCATCGTAGACACCCGTGTAAACACCGCTCACCAAAGACTGGCTGGTGTTGTTGTACTGGAATTCGAGATTACTGGCCGTGAACGTCACTCCACCGACGTTGAAGGTCGAGTTGACGGTCAGGTCCAGGGCCTCCAGGTTGCCATTCGCGATCACCAGACCCGGATTTCCATTGCGACCAAATACGACGCTGAGGGTGTTATCCACACCCTTGATGGCCATGGTGGCCGCCCCGGACATATTGAACAGATATTTCGTGGCATCGTACGTGCCGGTGTAAACACCATTGGTCAATTTCTGGCTGGTGTTATTGTACTGGAATTCGAGATCGATGGCCGTGAACGTCACCCCACCTACGTTGAAGGTAGAGTTGACCGTCAGATCCATGGCTTCCAAGTTGCCATTGGCGATCACCAGACCCGGATTACCATTGCGACCAAATACCGCGCTGAGGGTGTTGTCGACACCCTTGACCGTGATCGTAGCAGCCCCCGACATATTGAATTGATATTTGGTGGCATCGTAGGTGCCGGTGTAAGCCCCGTTACTCAATTTCTGACTGGTGTTGTTGTACGTAAATTCGAGATTACTGGCCGTAAACGTCACACCAGCGATATTCAGATTCGAGTTGACGGTGAGATCCAGAACTTGCAGGTTACCATTCGCGATCACCAGGCCGGGATTTCCGTTGTAACCAAATACGGCGCTCAGAGTGTTATCGACCCCCTTGATCGTGACCGTTGCTCCACCCGACATGCTGAACAGCGATTTCGTGGCATCGTAGACGCCGGTATAAACACCGTTCACGAGCGTCTGACTCGTATTGGTGTATTGGAATTCGAGATTACTGGCCGTGAATGTCACCCCGGCAACATTGAAGTTCGCATTGACGGTCAGGTCCAGAGCTGCCAAGTTGCCATTTGCGATTGTCATGCCGGGATTTCCATCGTGGCCAAACACGACGCTGAGGGTATTATCCACTCCCTTGATGGTCACCGTGGCCGCACCCGACATATTGAACTGATATTTCGTGGCGTCGTAGACGCCCGTGTAAACACCGTTCACCAGCACTTGACTCGTATTGGTGTACTGGAACTCGAGATTACTGGCCGTGAACGTTACCCCACTGACATTGAAGTTGGAGTTGACGGTCAGGTCCAGAACTTCCAGGTTGCCATTCGAGATCACCAGACCGGGATTTCCATTGTGGCCGAACACCACGCTGAGGGTATTATCCACACCCTTGATGGTCACCGTGGCACTACCCGACATGTTGAATTGGTATTTCGTGGGATCGTAGGTCCCCGTGTAAACACCGTTCACCAGTGTTTGGCTCGTGTTGTTGTACTGGAATTCGAGATCGCTCGCCGTGAACGTCACCCCACCGACATTTAGATTCGAGTTGACTGTCAGGTCCAGGAGCTCCAGATTGCCATTTGCAATCACCAGGCCGGGATTTCCATTATGGCCGAACACCACGTTAAGATTATTGTCGACACCCTGGATGGTGACCGTCGCAGCACCCGACATGTTGAACTGATATTTCGTCGCATCGTAGACACCCGTGTAAACACCGTTCACCAGCGTCTGACTCGTGTTCGTGTACTGGAATTCGAGATTTGATCCGATAAACGTCACCCCACCGACATTCAGATTCGAGTTGACCGTCAGGTCCAGAACTTCCAGATTCCCATTTGCAATGACCACGCCGGGATTTCCATTGTGACCAAATACGACACTAAGGGTGTTGTCCACACCCTGGATCGTCACCGTGGCCGCACCCGACATATTGAACTGATATTTCGTCGCATCGTAGACACCCGTGTAAACACCGTTCACCAGCGTCTGACTCGTGTTCGTGTACTGGAACTCCAGATCACTCGCCGTGAATGTCACTCCACCGACATTCAGATTCGAGTTGACCGTCAGGTCCAAAACTTCCAGATTCCCATTCGCGATCACCAGACCAGGATTTCCGTCGTAGCCGAACACGACGTTGAGGGTGTTGTCCAAACCCTGGATCGTCACCGTGGCCGCACCCGACATATTGAACTGATATTTCGTCGCATCGTAGACACCCGTGTAAACACCGTTTACCAGCGTCTGACTCGTGTTGGTGTACTGGAACTCCAGATCACTCGCCGTGAACGTCACTCCACCGACATTCAGATTCGAGTTGACCGTC
>Ga0114978_10000533_pt1 | contig 32448 bp, 39 predicted proteins | sample S_140212_EF_Meta_FD_87027 | JGI IMG/M metagenome (GOLD analysis project Ga0114978, IMG submission 87027) | Freshwater microbial communities from Lake Simoncouche, Canada to study carbon cycling - S_140212_EF_MetaG | ecosystem: Environmental > Aquatic > Freshwater > Lake | place: Lake...
CTGACGATGTATCGCCAGCCAGCGTACGTTCGACATTGGAATTGCTCAGCGCCGCCTACTCGGTTCATCCAGGATTTGGTGAGGCTCGAATCATAGAAAACGCAACTCAAGCACGGCCCACATTAAAGGATAATTTACCAGCCATTCAACGAATAGGACAACGCGTATTGCAAATCAATGGTTTGTATCGACATGGTTTTTTAATCGCACCAGCCATGATGGACTGCGCCTTAGAAATCATCGAACACGGTCACAGCGACAAAGCCAACGACTGGGGCTTGAACATTCAATCAGCTGCCACATGAAAACAAACGCCATTACTGTCGCCATCAACGGCTCGATTCATCATCTCAAAGCCAATGCAACTTTGAATGATGCGATTGAAGCAATCGGTATCAAGCCCCCGTTCGCGGCGGCGGTCAATCTGCAGTTCGTGCATCGCCAAAACCACGCTCAACATCGCCTCTGCGACAATGACATCGTTGAGTTGATTTCACCGATTACTGGAGGTTGATTGAATGAGCACCAAAACAGACCCCCTTGTTTTGTATGGAGAGTCATTTCAAAGTCGATTGATGTTGGGTACATCACGCTATCCTTCACCTAAAATTTTGATGCAATCGGTCGATTTAGCGCAACCGTGCATGCTTACCGCCTCTTTGCGCAGACAAGCCGCCAACGCAGATTCGTCGCAAGATTTTTGGAAACTCTTGCAAGACATGAAAACACCCGTGCTTCCCAATACCGCAGGCTGTCACACGATTCAAGAAGTCATCACCACAGCAGAAATGGCGCGTGAAGTTTTTCAAACCGATTGGATCAAACTCGAACTCATTGGCGACGATTACACATTGCAACCCGACACCTTGGGTTTGCCAGACGCCGCGCATCAATTGATTCAGCGTGGATTTAAAGTGTTGCCCTACAGCACCGATGATTTGGTGTTGTGTCAAAAATTAATTGATGTGGGTTGTCAAGCGGTGATGCCATGGGCCGCGCCCATCGGTACAGGCAAGGGCCCGATCAACCCCTACGCTCTCAAAAATTTACGTGAGCGTTTGGATGTGCCTTTGATTGTGGATGCTGGATTGGGTCTGCCCTCGCATGCGTGTCAAGTGATGGAATGGGGTTACGACGCAGTGCTTCTGAATACTGCAGTTGCATTGGCACAAGACCCTGTTGCAATGGCCAACGCATTTGCTTTGGCTGTGAAAGCAGGTCGCAGTGCGTTTTTATCGGGTCCAATGCAAGAGCAAGAATCTGCTCAAGCCAGCACTCCTGTAATAGGTACCCCTTTTTGGCATCAACCATGAATCACATCGACATCGCCAAAGAAATTGCACACCATCATTCCCAACTACAAGTGGGCAGACCCATTCATTGGGACGATACGTTTAATAAGCAAGATGAACAATACCCCGAAATCACGCAAGCTGTTTTACGCGCATGCCGTCGTTTAGGCTTTATTGAAGACGATGCACAAGTGATTGCCAGCGCATGGGAATCGCAAATGCAACGTCATGCAAGCTTCGATCCATTGACGTGGCCTCATCGATCTGAAGATTTTGGAATTTGCGCGTTTCCAAGAGACGACGCATTTGCGCCCTGCCCACATCATTTGGGTTTGTATGTGGTGGTGCCCGATGCACAATGGGTCGATCGATTAACGCAAGCGGGTGTGGGCACCGTGCAATTGCGTTTCAAGTCTGAAGACAAGCAAGCCATTACCGAACAAATCAAATGGGCGATCAAAGCCGTGCAAGGCACTTCAACTTTGCTTTTCATTAACGATTTTTGGTCGTTGGCTATTGAACATGGCGCCTATGGTGTTCATTTGGGTCAAGAAGATATGGAAGAAGCACCCTTAGAAAAAATCAAATCAGCTGGACTTCGATTGGGTTTGAGTACGCATGGCTATGCAGAAATGCTCAAAGCCGATGCACACAGTCCAAGTTATATGGCTTTGGGCGCTGTGTTTCCTACAACACTCAAACGCATGAAAACAGCGCCACAAGGATTAGGCCGACTCGGTGCCTTCGTTCAACTGATGAAAGGCTACCCCTTGGTTGCCATTGGCGGAATCGATGAGCAAAAAATTCCTGCTGTTTTAAAAACAGGCGTGAGATCGATTGCTATGGTTCGGGCGATTACAGAATCGAATCAACCCGAAATGGTTTGTAAAAAATTAATGGCGATGATGTATCAATAAAGATGAGCATTCATTTAATTTGAGATATTGAGTTTTTTAATTAAATCGCCATTAGATTTTTGGCTTTGCGCCAATAATTTTCCATAACTGATGCCGTCGTTGTATTGAACAGCCGTCATGGTTTTAGCAGACGTTGCAGCAAACTCAGCACTCACCACTGCTTTTTGGCAAGCATTGCGCAACCACGTGGTTGCATCAGCAGGCATTCCTTTGGGAGCGTATAAACCGATCATGCTGGGGTTGCCAGCTTGTTTAAATCCCATTTCTTTTAGAAGTGGAATACTGGGTAAATTAGGAATTTTGCCGTCGCCCGATATGGCCAATGCGCGCATGCCTTTGGACAAATTAACCATCAACATATTAGGAACAGTCACAGTGAAATCAACTGTGCCGTTGAGTGTTTGAACGCTCAGGTCGCCAATACTTTTAAACGGTACATGGTTGAACTTGACGTTGGATTCGCTGGCCACACTTTCGCCAAGCAAATGCATCGACGTTGCAACGCCGCCCGTTCCAAAATTCAGTTTCCCAGGCGACTTGCGGGCTGTTTCAATCAATTCATTGACGGTTTTAAATGGCGATTGAGGCCCAACCAAAAACAAAAACATGGTTGAATTGGTTTGGCAAATGAAATCAAAGTCTTCGCTTTTGTAGGGTAAGTTGGCATTGAGGTTGGGTTGAATGACAAACGCACCATCAGGACCAAAACCAAGCGTATATCCATCAGGCTTGGCTTTGGCAACGGCATCCACACCAATAATGGAAGACGCACCTTCTCGATTTTGAACAACCATGGGTTGATTACTCACTTTGGAGAACGCTTCAGCAAGACCTCGAGCAATGATATCGATTTGGGACCCTGCAGAAAGAGGCGTAATCAATACAATTGGACGAGATGGGAAAGTGTCTTGCGCTATCAAGTAAGTAGAACTCAATAATGAAACACAAACTACGAAGGTTTGTAAAAACTTCAAACAAGTAATTTTTTTCATTAGAATGTCTCTTTATTTTAAGTTATTGGAAAACCAAATTTAAAATCAGGACCGTTGGGTCTGGCAGACCAGGAGATGGGTGGTCCTTCTTTTAGTGGATCGATGAAACGCGGTTGCCACTCATCGGTGATGTAGTCCATATCACTAATCAGTTCCATCAAGCCGCCAAGGGGCGACCAAAAATACCACGTGAGGTTGGATCCAACGGTATGACGCCCTGGCCCATTGTGAGACTTCCATCCTTGCGTTTCAAGATAACGACCGCAATGCATGATGTGATCCATATCTCTGTACTCATAGGCAGAGTGTTGAAGTCCAAAATAATCGGGACCGTGGCATTCAAATAACAAGTTGTGGTGATCATGAGATGCACTAGCGCGCATAAAAAATCCCTTGTTACCCACGTTATCTGACAATTTAAATCCCATTCGTTGGATATAAAAATCAGATGCTTGTTGGGCGGCCTCTGGACTTGGCGATAAATAAACCACATGATTGATTCTTAAGGGATGTGTGGTTATTTTTTTGTGTGAACCTTCGGCGATTTGATTGATACGAACGGGGCTCCCGACCAAATTGAATTGTAAAGGTGCTTGAATCACTGGTGCGCGTTGGGTGACTACAAAACCAATTGCATTATTGGAAATGTCGGTGCTGTGTAGCACACCGTCTGAGTCGACATGAACTTCACGGTCTTGTTGCAAATTATTTTTGATTTTTTCAAATGACTGTACGCTATCCAACCCCCAAATCACTTCACGCCCGCATGAGCCACTAAAGAAAGGACTCTTGTGATGCAATGCGGGTAAGGTTTTGTCATTGCTATGGCGCAAAACAATTTGTGTTTTTTCTTCAGTTGCAAATATTTTGCATTGAGGGTCGTGACTATCGATGTAATGAAAACCCCAATCAGTGAGGTAACGCGCGCATTCATCCACGTTTGATACGCCATAGATGATTTTTTCAATACCTAAAATAGACATGATTTAACAATTCTTTAAACAAAAATCTAAAACAACACCAGATACAGTCACATCATCAGTGCGAAATGAAAACGCAGGCGAATAATGATTGTGTCCTTTGAAAAGTTGTGTAGATGGTGACTTTCCGCTGAGTTCAATCAACTTCTTCGAAAGCTCTGCGCTATTGGCTTTAAACGATGGCGGATCAAATTCTGAATAACCAATAAAAACAGGCGTATCAAAGTAAGTGATATTGCCTAATAAATGCATTTTGTTGTACTGCGATTCATTGGATCCGTAATAATTAAGAGCGTTTTCAGAAACCTTGCCAGGTGTTACTGAAAATGGACCTGACAATAAAATAACTCCGCAAAAGCCTGGGCCCGATGGCAAGTGCATGTCTTTTCTAAATGCGTAATTAGCTACATGCGCGCCTCCTGCTGATTGACCGCAAATAAAAATTTTGCTGGGGTCGCCGCCGTATTGCGCCACGTGATCAATCGCCCATTGCAACGCCAACCCTACATCTTGCGATGCAGATGGCCAAGTGGCATGGGGTGCGAGTCGATAAGTAGCATTGATACCAATCATGCCATTTTCGGCAAAATAGTTTGCCACATTGCCATAGATATGCAGTCCTGCTGCGTTTTTGTTCCCACCCACAAACCCACCACCGTGGAAATAAATCACGGTTGCAAGACCTTGTCCGTTTGCAGACGGCACATGCACATCCAAAGATTGACGAGGATCAGTTCCATACGATTGATCGGCAATGATGTGAACATCGGGCATTGGTTTTTCTTTGTGAAATTGCAGATACATTTCTCGCGTTGCATCCAACACCGATTTATCCAATTGAGCACCCATTGCCATGATTTCTTTGGCAAATGCAGGACCTGAAATATTTTGAGACACGATTTTTACCACCTTCCAATAATGATGCCGACTTTTTCTGCACCCGCAGTACGTTCTTGTACCACATCGTCTGAAACTGTTACTCGATTTCTTCGCTCTGTGAGTCGCTCAAGCAACTCACCTTGAAACTCACTTCGAATTGATTGGGTATTTTTTGATTCACCTAAATCTTCTAATTCAAGCGGATCATTTTTGAGATCAAACAGTTGCGGACGAAAACCTTTGAAATAAACATACTTCCAATCATTTGTTTTTAACATATAGGCACGGGCCTGTGAAGGCTCTATCCCTAAATCGATTCTTGCTTGGTAGTACGAGTAATCAATTTCACTCAATGCGGCCTCTCGCCATGGCTGTTGATCTGAACGATCACGCATTTTGGAGAGCAAAGATTGGCCTTCAATTCTTTGCTCTGGCACTTTCACGTTCAGTGCTTCGAGAATGGTTGGCAATATATCGATTCCTTCAACCAATCGTTCGTCGACTTGTCCGCGCGTTGCATCAGCACGTGTATCGGGATCGACAATGATGAGTGGCACAGAGACGCTGGGTTCATGAAACAATTCTTTTTCACCCAACCAATGGTCGCCCATATAGTCGCCGTGATCGCTGGTAAAAACAATTAAGGTGTTATCCCATAATTGATTTTGTTTTAAATGATCCATCACGCGAGCCAATTGATCATCAATTTCTTTAATCAAGCCCATGTAAGCTGGCAACACCGTTTGACGCACATCATCACGTGAAAATGTTTGGCCCACCTCCATTTTCATAAAGGCTTGGTAAACAGGATGCGCCGTTTCTTTTTCTTTGACGTGTTTATTAGCGGGTGTATGCGCTACGTCTTTGAACATGTTGTGATAGGGATCGGGTGCGATATAGGGCCAATGCGGCTTGATATATGACAAATGCAAAACCCATGGCTTATCACCTGCATCATCGATGAAATCAATGGCGCGTTTCGTCATGTATGCGGTTTCCGAATGCGCCTTGTCGATACGCGCTGGATAAATGGAGTGACGCAAAGCCCAGCCACTCATCATCTCCCCTTTAGGCCCACGACCCGAATTGGCAAAATCATTCCATGGATTTGGGCTTTCATATCCATGACCTAGAAGCCATTTGTTATAGGCCAAATCGGGATTGAATTTTTGATTGGGATGCTCGCCATCATCTCGCTCCCAAGGTTCAAATCCGCATTCACTGGCCAAAACACCCAAATCACTACCTGCTGAAATACCCAGTTGTTGCATACCATCCAAGTCTGGACGCATATGTGTTTTACCTGCCAAGGCCACACGAATACCATGCGGTCTTATATAGTCCCCCAAGGTAAATTCACCAATATGGAGTGGTACAAAATTCCAAGAAGCCCCGTGACTAAAAGCTGTGCGCCCCGTATACAAAGACATGCGTGCGGGACCGCAGACGGGCGAACTGGTGAGGGCTTGTGTAAACCGCACGCCACGCTTGGCCAAGGCATCGATGGTTGGTGTTTTTAAATGCGGATGACCATAACAACTCAGGTGATCAAGCCTGAGTTGATCGGCCATGATGAATAAAACATTTTTGACTTGGCTCATTGCGTATCCAATAAAAAATCAAAGTCATTCATCGACAATTGAATTGGACAAAGTACCGATTCCTTCAATTTCAATTTCACAGATATCGCCTGGTTGCATCCACACGGGTTGTGTTCTTGCATAACCCACGCCAGCAGGCGTACCCGTAATAATGACGTCACCTGGCATTAAAGTGATGCACTCGGTGATGAGGCATAGGGCTTCCTTTACGTCCCATAAAAAATCATGCGTATTGGCGTCTTGCATTATTTTTCCGTTGAGTCGGCTTTGAATTCGCAAACCGCTCGCACCCGCAGGTAATTCATCAGCCGTCACAATCCATGGTCCAAACCCACCTGTCGCATCAAAATTTTTACCGATCGTCCATTGAGAGGTTTTTCTTTGGAAATCACGAAGACTTCCGTCGTTGAAACATGAATAACCAAAAATGCAATCCAATGCATTGCCCGGTGTTAAATGCTTTGCTTTTTTTCCAATAATGACGGCCAATTCTGCCTCATAATCTAATTTGGTTGAAGCTTTGGGTCGAACAATTGGAGAGTGATGTGGTGTCATCGATGTATTGACACGAATAAAAAAACTGGGGTACTCGGGTTTGGCGTTGCCCCCCTCTTTTGCATGATCTGCATAATTGAGACCCAAGCAAATTAATTTAGGTGGATTGGCAATGGGCAACTCAAAATGCACATCTGCGATATTTTGAAATTGCTTGGATGTTGCCCGACCCAAAGCCGCCAAGAGTTTTGGGTGTTGGTCTAGGGTTACCAATGATTCCATTTGCGTTCCAAAACTTGGATCTAAATCGGTTACGTCAACAAATTGGGCATTGTTTTGAGGATTCAAAATACCAACGCCGTACTTTTTATTTTTTGTGTATGAAAATAATTTCATTGACTACCCCTTTGTAGTTTTAAAGATTGTTGATTGAACCGTTCAGTACTCATTTGCATTTGAATAATTAATCATGAACGATCTGCTTCGCTAAATTTTGCTGAGTCGATCATTTAATGGTTGTTTTAAAGCAAATTAACCCTTACACTTTAATCGATAATTGATTCAAAGATTAAAATAATCGATTATTTCGGATCCGTGTAAACCCTAGGCCTCAATGCTGAATATCTTTATTTTGATTTAAATAAATGGCTAGAAAACCACCCTTACCTGTTGACGATCATTCCAGCGGACTCACACGAGCCAGTGCTGTTTACGAACAGTTGCGGGCAGATATCACGCATGGAACCTTAAAACCAGATACAAAGTTGCGCGTAACAGCCATGTCCCAACGGTATGGCGTGGGTGCGAGTCCATTGCGCGAAGCACTGAGCCGTTTATCAGCAGAAGGTTTGGTCACTCATAACGAACAGCGTGGATTTAGTGTTGCAACATTGGATTGGGATGATCTATCAACCTTAAATAAAACCCGATTACAAATTGAAAGCCTTGCCCTGTCCGACTCCATCGAGCATCGAACAACTAAATGGGAAGATAAATTAGTGGTTGTCTTGCATAAACTTGGACGAACACCGCGGTCTTTATCCAAAGGGCATTACACACCCAATCCATTATGGGAAAATTTACACCGTGAGTTTCATAGCGGATTGCGCGCTTGTTGCACTTCTAGATGGCTCATCGTATTTTGTGAAAATTTGGCAGACGAGGCCTATCGATTCCGTCAGTTAGCTGCAGAGAATGTATTTAGTTCGCGCAACCAACATGAGGAGCATGTTGCATTATTTAATGCTGCTATCCATGGAAAAAAGAAAGAAGCTTTAAAGTTGTTGGAGGACCACTTCAATCGAACGTTTTCAGCGGTTCTAAGTAATGCACGTGAATTAGGCCATCTAGGCTAAACTTTTTTGAAAGAAGTTATGTTCGAAAGATTTACAAAAGGCCGCGCACTAGAAACCAGTAAAAAAACTGCGCTCAATTTATTATCTGAAAAAGGCGAGACCAATGCCAGAAGCATTGCTGTCAAGCTGATTGAAAACTACAAACAACTCGACAAACAAGAGCAGTTGCAGTTTTTTGAATTTTTAGCCAAGCAATTCAGTCCTGATCCTGTTGAAGTTTTAAACGCAGCACAGCTCTATATGGAAAAGGCTGATGACACGTCTCTCATCGCTTTATTTAAAGTGGTTGAGTCCCCGCGTCAAGAATTGCTGCGTCGTCTCAACAGAGCGCCTGATGGCACGCACACCATTGTGCGCATGCGTGAAAGCTTAATCGATCACATGCGAGCCAAATCGGGCTTACAAGCCCTTGACGCCGACATGCAGCATTTGTTGAGTTCATGGTTTAACCCTGGTTTTTTAGAGTTGCATGAAATCACTTGGTCTTCACCAGCCATCTTGCTGGAAAAAATCATTCAACACGAATCGGTGCATGCGATTGACGGTTGGGATGATTTACGAAGACGCTTGCAACCCGATCGCCGTTGCTTTGCTTTTTTTCATAGACAACTTCCTGATGAGCCTTTGATATTTGTTGAAGTTGCATTAGCTCCTTCAATTTCGAAAGAAGTGGGCCCCCTACTCGATAAAAAATCCCAAACCCTCGACTCGAAAAAATTTAAAACCGCTATTTTTTATTCCATCAGTAATTGTCAACCAGGGCTCAGGGGCGTTTCACTGGGCAATTTCTTAATCAAGCGAGTGGCCGAAAAAATTCAAACCGAGATGCCAACGGTCAAAACATTTAGTACGCTTTCACCTATTCCAGGCTTTACCAAATGGATCGATGAAGGCATTCATTTAGATTTGCTTGACATCAGCCTTGCAAAGAAGCGAAAGATTGAAGAGTCCTATCAAGCGCTGATCCCCAAAGATTCCAAATGGAGCAAAAAAATCAGCGAAGGTTGGAGCAGCGCGACAGCGACCGAAAAAGAAAAAGCGCACTTGATGCGTTTGTGCTTTGTTTATTTGACTCAGTTTTCGCACAAAAAAAATGGCGATACAGTAGCCAAGTTTCATTTGTCCAATGGGGCGCAACTCTACAACATCAATTGGGCGGCAGATTTATCCAAAAAAGGAACGGCTCAATCGAGTTCACTCATGGTTAATTATTTGTACGAGTTGGACGCTGTTGAAGATAATCACGAAGCCTTCAATAAAAAAACCATTGTTTATTCACGCAGTCTGGATAAGCTCTTATAGAACTTTTTTAGTCCATTGGACAACGAATAGTTTTACCCTAAACTACAAAAAGATCAAAACTTCAACCAGGAGACAACCATGTTCAAACAACTCATTGTGCTTGTTATAGGCGTAGCAACTATTTTTGTAAGCAATGCCCAAACCGATTGGCCCAAAGCCAAACCTGTTACTTTGTTGGTTGCATTTGCGCCTGGCGCATCAACGGACATTGTTGCGCGATCGCTCACCGTCAAACTGTCCGAATTCACAGGCGGCAACTTTGTTGTTGAAAACAAAGGCGGTGCTGGTGGCAATATTGCAACCACTCAAGTCAAGAGATCTGCTGCTGATGGCTACACTATTTTGGTGCACAGCGTTGCGTTCGCAGTCAATCCATCTTTGTATGCCGATGCTGGGTACGACGCAGTCAAGGATTTCATTCCATTGGCATTAGGTCCTAAGACGCCCAATATATTCACAGTCAACCCCAGTGTCACGGCCAAAACGCTACCTGAGTTGGTCGAAGCTGCTAAAAAATCGCCTATGAGTTATGCGTCATCTGGCATTGGTACCACCACTCATTTGTCGATGGAGCGCCTGAAAACTGCCGCCAAGGTCGATATCGTGCACGTGCCCTATCAACCAGCAGCTGCAATCAACGCAGTGGTCGCAGGGCATACATTGATTGCTTCAACGTCGATGCCACCAGCTGTACCTCAAATCAAAGCGGGCAAACTCAAAGCCTTGGCAGTCACGAGTGCCACGCGCTCACTTTTATTACCCGATGTACCTTCGATCACAGAGTTTGGTTACAAAGAATTTGACGATTACACATGGTTTGGTTTCTTCTTACCGATTGGCACACCACCCGCTATTGTTGAAAAATTAAACGCGGCGCTCAACCAAGCGATGGAATCTGCCGACGTGATTGAAAAATTTAAGCAGCTCGGTATGTCAAGCACTCGCAATACCACTGCTGAATTTTCTGGTTTTTTACGCGCGGAAGTTCCTAAGTGGGCTGCCGTCGTCAAAAGCTCTGGCGCAAAAGCAGATTAAAAATATTTTTTTACAAAGGAATCCAACATGTATTCGGTCACTGATGATGCAATGAATAGCTTTAGCAAAGCCAACGATCCCCGTTTGGCTCATGTGATGGCTTTGCTGGTTAAACATTTGCACGCATTTGTGAGCGAATCCAAAATCACCAAAGAAGAATGGATGATGGGTTTGGAGTTTTTAACGGCCAGTGCCACCATCACCACTGAAGAGCGCAATGAATTCAGTTTAATGTCTGACATCATGGGAATCTCTTCCATGGTTGATGTGGTGTCGCAACCGCCGGGTACTTCACCGAGCAGTGTGTTGGGTCCCTTTCATAACCATGACTCAAGCACGCATCCCAATGGCGCTGATTTAGTTAAAGGGCAAGACGGTAAAAAAACATGGGTACACGGTCGTGTTCTGGATATTCATGGAAAACCAATAGCACATGCACAAATTGATTTTTGGCAAAACGCCAATAACGGTTTGTATCCTGCGCAAGATCCAGAACAAGATCCACAAAATTTGCGTTGCAAAATTGAATGCGATGAGCAAGGACAGTTTGATTTTTTAACCATTCGTCCATTGCCCTACACCGTGCCCACCGACGGTCCCGTAGGTGCATTGCTCAGAGCGGCTAATCGACACTGGTGGAGACCTGCGCATTTTCACTTTATTGTGAGCGCACCTGGCTACTTAGGGTTGGTGACAGAAATATTTCCAAGTGATACGCCCTACATCGACAACGATACTGTTTTTGGCGTAAGACCTGGTTTGGTGATCGACTTTAAGCCCTGTCAAAACAAACAAGTGGCTAACAAATACAAACTCAAAGAAGACTTTGAAGAAGCTACGTTTGAATTTAAATTAGCACAAATTAAATAAAGAGATAAACATGTTGCGCCCACTTTTCATTTTATTGACTTCTATCGCTGGTTTTTTTGCTCAAGCACAGGCGCAAAGCAAATTGCCGTCCACGCAACCCCAAGAATTTCGCGTCACTTTGTTGGGAACTGGAAGTCCAACACCGTCGATGACACGTTTTGGTCCTGGCGTCTTGATACAAGCGGGTGAAAAGCATTTGTTGATTGACAGTGGTCGTGGAACGACTCAGCGCATTTGGCAATTGGGTATTAAGTTGGGTTTGATCGATGCGGTTTTCATCACGCATCTGCATTCTGATCATGTGGTGGGGTTACCCGACTTATGGCTCACAGGTTGGTTAGAGCCGAATTACGCACAGAGAAATGGTCCCTTTGTTTTGTATGGTCCCAAAGGTACTCAACAATTAATGAATGGCTTGGAGCAAGCCTATGAGTGGGACATTAAAGCGAGAATCGCCGATCAAGGTCTCAAGCCTGAAAATATCAAATCCGTCGTGACCGAAGTTAATGAAGGTGTAGTTTATAAAAAAGACCGCCTCACAGTAACAGCGATTGAAGTCGATCATGGCGATTTACTCAAACCCGCATTTGGTTACCGGATCGATTATGACAATCGATCTGTTACCATCTCTGGCGATACGCGTTACAGCGAAAACCTGATCAAACACGCCATGGGTTCTAACTTGATCATTCATCAAGTTGCTGCAGCAAAAGAAGCTTTACTTAAAATTCCAGCGATTAAAGTAATCTTGGATCACCACACCTCACCTGAAGAAGCGGGCACTCTGTTTAGTAAAGTGAAGCCCCAACTCGCCGTTTTTTACCATTTTGTATTGCTGGCAGGCCCTGGTATACCTCCGGTCACTGAAAAAGAAGTATTTGAGTTGGCGAGAAAAACCTACTCAGGGCCTATGGTAATTGGGGAAGATTTGATGACGTTTCAAATTGAAAAAGACCAAGTCATTCAAAAATAAATTTTATTGCTTTTGGGTGACCACAATATCGCCCTTCATACCCGCTTCATAATGGCCTGCTTCAAAGCAGGCCATGCCCCAAGTACCCGCCGTTTTAAAAGTCCACATTAGTTGCGCGTATTGGCCTGGCTGTACCGATACCGCGTTAACATGGTGATGATGTCCTTTTGAAGCTTGTTTCATTTCTTGCGCATGCGCAATTAATTCTTTTTCTTTTTCCAAAACCAATTCGTGATTGAGTTTGCCTTTGTTAATCACAACCAAACGAATGGTTTCACCCTCTTGCGCTTGCCAAGTAGCAGGTGTGAAGCGAAAAGTATCGTCCATTTCGATGACGACATCGCGTATAACCGTTAGTGCAGTATTGACTGAAGTCGCTTCTTGTATATGCGAATGGGCGTGATCATGACCAGTCGATTCATGATTCATGAGGTATTGACTCGCGCCCCATGAACCCAGTACCACCACCAAACTAGCAACACTGCTATAGGTTGCAAAAGGTTTGATTGCAATTTGTCCTCTGCCATCAGTGAAATACAAGGCAGTGAGGCTGATAAAAAATCCAAGAGGAACCACCCAAACGCTTCGATCGGGAGAATCAGGAAAGTGTTGAAGCCCACCTGTAAAAAATCCAAGACCAATAGACGCCAAAACACCAAAGCCTAAAAGATTACCCCAATGTCTTTGCGTACTGGGCAATAAGCGCATTTCTAAAAATCCACCTAATACAAATAAAACTATTCCAATCAATGCGGTGATGGTGGAGCGTTGTTCGCTAAACATGCCGTGATTAACGGCACCCGAAATAAAACTGATGCCTGCATACTTAGATAAAGTTGCTAAGTGATTAATTTGAAAGCTCATAATTTTGAAGTGGATTAATCGTGAATGATTAAATCAGGATTTAGCAAACGCGCTCTAGGGTCTACATAATAGCCCCCAAATTCAGTATATCTCATCACGTGTTGTTGGCATCGTTGGCAACGATAAATGTCACATCGGTTGTATGGAAAATATTTGATGGATATAGCAGCCATGTCACTGTCGTAGCGAGTGCCATTGGTGTGAAATTCTTCAAACGTAGCTTCATGAATATCGGGATCGCGCAAAGTGCCCACGCAATGAAGTTGCGACTTAGGCCAATCAGCGTCGCTCAAATTGCGCCATCCTTGACAGGTTTTAAGTGTGCATTGACAAGTACTGCTGTGTGGTTGAATCCGTGCCAGAAGCTCATAAGCATTTGTAAGAAAAGTAGGCGTTGATGACATTCGTTGGTTAATCGGCTTTGATTCCCGCTGATTTGATGATGGCTGCATTGGCCACCATTTCTTCGTTGATCATGGCATCAAATTGTTCAGCACTGATGATCAGTGTTTCTGCTCCCAAGCCAGCCAATCTTTCTTTGACTTCGGGGGACTGAAGCGCTTTACTGGTCACTTGATTAATTTTCTGAATCACGTCGCGCGGTGTTTTTGATGACACGAGCATGCCAATCCAAAAAACATAATCGGCTTTTGAAACACCTGCTTCTGTAAGCGTAGGCACATCAGGCAGTAAAGACGAACGCTTAAGCGTACCCACAGCAAGCGGTAATAAACGCCCTGCTTTGATCATCGGCAACGCAGAAACTAATGGTGCAAAAAAATAATCCATTCTTCCTGCGATAGTTTCTGTAATCGCCTCGGGTGAGCCTTTGTAAGGCACATGAACCACATCGATACCCACCGACGTTCTGAATTTTTCTGCACTCATATGAGTGGCACTACCTGCACCCACCGACGCGTAATTGAGTGCACCTGGTTTTGCTTTTGCAGCATCAATTAAATCTTTGACGTTTTTATATCCTTTGGATGGCGACACCACCAATACATTGGGCACAACAGCCAGGGGAATCACAGCAGCAAAATCTTTGATGGGATCGTAATTAACTTTGCTAATGAGTGGCACAACGGTGTGCGCTGCTGTGTAAACAAAAATGGTGTGTCCATCAGCAGGCGCAGACAAAACCGCTTGAATTGCAATTGCACCCGAGCCACCCATTCTGTTTTCTAATACAACGGAGTGACCTAGTTCGGCTTGCAGTTTTTCTCCAACGGCTCTTCCAATAATGTCTGATGCACTACCAGGAGACGCACCAGAAATAAATTTGATGGTTCGATTAGGAAAACTTTGTGCTTGTGCGTCTTCGCTCCATCCAAGTGTCGCACTCAAGCCAGAGGCCATCAGTGCTTGAACAGTGTTGCGACGAGTCCATAAATTATTTTTAGATGTCATGATGAATCTCCTAGTTCAGTTTTTTTATTGACGCGGTAATCCCAGTTGTTGGGCCATCCAATCGGCTGTGCGAAGTCGGTAACGATAAGGCCTGTTATTGGCGATGTGATTACCGTCTTCAATAATGAGAATTTCAACGGGGCCCGATGCTTCGTCGGCCATGCGTTGCGTGTCTTGCCACGGAACCAATCGATCTTGTTTGCCTGTGACTAAAAACAAAGGACACTCAATTTGTTTGGCGATGCCATTACCCATGGTGAGCGTTGCCGAATGCTGCCTGGCTTCTTCTTGTGTTTTGAGATGACTGCGCACTCTGAAGGCTTCGCGTGTGAGGTCGGGCACTCGATCCCAATTGGCTTGAAAATCATAGGGGCCTGCAAGTCCGATACACGCTTTGATGCGTTTTTCAAAAGCCACTGCACGTGGTGCGTAATAGCCACCCAAACTCACGCCCCACAAACCGATACGCGTTGAATCGATTTCAGATCGTGTCAATAAAAAATCAACGATGGCTTTAACGGGCACTTCATAATCACCCCGAATTGGAAAATCGTATTCTGCTTCGCCTTGTCCTGGCCCATCAACCATCAAGGTAGCAATGCCGCGTTGAATGAATGGCGTTTCGTAAGCTTCGAGTTCTTCCTTGGCTGAATCTAAGCCTGGAACCATGATCATCACAGGCGGCTTAATAACGCCCGTGGGCAATCTTAAAAAACCAACCAAGTGTTTGCCCATGTAAGGGATTTCAACACGCGTAATGGGTGGACGCATATGCGGCAGCGCCAATTGTTTGCATGCAACTGCACGCATGTGAGCCGCTTTCATTTCATCGATATCGTGCACCGAAACAAATTTTGAAAAATGGTAGTAGACAGCCGCACGCGACAAATGTTCACCTGCGGAAACGTTGTAGCCTTGTGACATGGCTTCTTTGCCTAAATTTTCGTGAACTTCTGCGCGCTTGCACCATGCGGGTGTCCATTCTTCCCAGCGCTCAATGCTTGCTGTGACTTCTTGAAAATCGGTCAGCATCACACCATTGGATACCATACGTGGCGCCCAATGTGAAGTCGCTGATTCAATTCGTGGATCTTTACTCATGCTTTTCTCTCCTTTGTTTTTTATTAGATACCCAAATCGGACAACATTTCCTGAGGATAACGAGTACCTGCAACAGCCTCTGTTGGAAATATAGCCCCTAAGTGCGCGCATTGCTCTTTACTTAATAATTTTTGCATCGCTTGCACACTGCTTTCGACATTTTGAATGCTTTGAGTGCCAGTCAAGGGAATGGTGTCAGATCCTTGAGAGGCCGCCCACGCCAACGCCAATTGCGCAGAAGTCAGACCCATTGATTGAGCCACATCGGCCAATTGTTGAACCAGGTTTAAATTTTTATCTAAATTTTCTTGTTTAAAGCGTGGATGAATACGGCGACGATCGTGAGCGCCCAGGTCTTCAAATTTTTGAATACTGCCTGTGAGCAAACCGCGCCCTAAAGGCGAATAACCCACAAAAGCAATATCCAAGCGTCTGCATGTATCGATGATATGTTGATAGGGCTCGCGACACCACAATGAAAATTCGGTTTGCAATGCAGCAATAGCATGAACGCGATGCGCACGTTCCAGTGTTTGTGGACTCGCTTCGCAAATGCCGATAAAGCGCACCTTGCCTTGCTCGACCATCCGCGACATGGCGCCTACCGTGTCTTCAATGGGCACTTTAGGATCGACACGATGCAAATAGTACAGGTCTATGCAATCAACGTTGAGTCGCTTCAATGAATCATGACAGCATGACACCACATATTCGGGTCTGGCGTCGGTGGCTTTTTTCCCATCAGGCAATGTGAGATTGCCAAACTTTGATGTGATGACCGCTTCATCACGTCTGTTACTAATAGCGGCACCTAACCAAGTTTCGTGCAATCCATTCCAATAGGCGTCTGAACTATCCAAAAAATTAAGACCTAAATCCAATGCACGGTTGATGAGTTGATTGAACTGTTGCTGCCCTTGCTCAGAAAAATCATTGTGTCCCATGCTGAGCCCCAAGCAGAGGGGTGAAATTTGCAATGAAGATTTGCCGAGATTTTGTTTTTTCATTAGTTTAAACCTGGATTGAAATTACTTTCGATTTTCATAAACACCCAATTTTCGGTGCAAAGGTGATTCATCAGTCATAAATAAAAATGCAGCTTCATTTTTGTTTTTATTTTGTAAAACAACAGGTGTGTAACCCGGCGCGCAACACGTATCGGCTTCGTCCAAATCAAATGAATGATCGGCAATCGATGCAACAACAGCACCTTCAATCACATGAAAAACACAAGCGGGAGAGCGAGCAGGCAATCTGAGTTTTTGACCAGGTATGAGCATCAATGCATAAAACCCTAAAATATTTTCAACGTCTTCTCCTGTGAGAGGATTAACGTAGGTGATTTGAAAGCATTCGATTTGGCTTGCATCTTGTGACATTTGAATCAATGCGCGCTTGGCATCGACCCACGGATAACGCAACATCGGATAACGTTTTTTATTTTTTTCAAACATCGGTGATGGCAACAATCCACCCGCAGCAAATTGCTTTTCTGCACTACCTGAATGAACAGTTTGTTGCTTTCCATTGACGTGATACGACGCCTCCATGTAATACACCAAAGGCAAGTCCAATACATCCAACCAAATCACGGGTTGATCGCCATCGTGTCCGTGCTCATGCCACAAACCTGTGGGCGTGAGAATTAAATCACCGCGACTCATTGCGCACTTTTCCCCCTCTACAGTGGTGTAGGCCCCCTCACCTTCGACAATCATGCGAACCGCATTGGGTGTGTGACGATGCGATGGAGCCCATTCATTGGGCAATAACAATTGCATTCCCAAATAAATAGCTGGGCTTGCTTGCATCTTTTCTAATCCATGACCAGGATTGGCCAAAACCAAAACACGACGCTCTGCTTTTTCAATCGGCGTGAGTTTTCCAGCCTCGAGTAACAAAGGTTTAATTTGCTGATAAGACCACATCGTTGGCTTGGTTTGTGGTCTTGGTTTTTCGGGTGGCATCACACCGCGCAGACTGGGCCACAAAGGAACCAAGTTGTTCCCCGTTAATTGTTCGCGGTACGACGCGGGTAAATCTTCTAATCGACCTAAATCATTCATAACGGCTCCAGATACAAATTGCTAACTACCCTTGAGTTAGATTTAGGCGGGATCAAAACCATCCACGATCGCAATATGCCCAGTGGAGTTGGCCAATCGATGGGGCAAGATCGCTTGATACTCTGCACTGTGGTACCAAGTCTCGGCTACTTGACGACTAGGAAACTCAATGACAACTTGCCGATTGCCAAAGCTTTGGCCCTCTAATTGCGTGGAATGCCCACCGCGAACAACATATCGACCACCGTGCTTTTGAATAATGGCAGGCACTTGATCAGAGTATTTTTTATACCCTTCAGGATTGTTAACGGTCAGTTGACCAATCAAATAAGCTTTGGGCATTTGGACTCCTTGAATGTAATTAAACCCTGAAGAGGCATCAAGGGTCAATTTAAAATTACATTCTAAAGCTTATTAATGAGTGTTGCTCAGCCAGAAACGGGACACGAAGTCCCTTAAATAAACTGCGAAACTGTCACACTATTAATCTGGAAGCATCGCATTAAAGATCATCGGATGAATGGTAGGCGCTGAATAGCTGCGTAATTCTTCGCGGCGTTTTCTAATCCAATTAATGGGCGTTATCGCCTTGTATTTAAAAAATAAGTTTTGAATGGTTCTGTGATCAAACCCAATGTGTGCAACCAATTCAGTCCATCCAATGGGGTCTTGAATATGTTCATCGATCCAAATCAATAAATTTTCCAACTTTTGTTGGGTGATGAAATCGTTTCTTTTTTATCAGGGACTAGCATTTTCAAACCTCTTAGGGTTAAAGCAATATCAAACAGACGTTGCAAATCAAGATCGAGTGATGATTAGACTACTTTTAAATTCAGTTTTATATACAAAATTGGGGAATTGTTCACAAAATAATTATAATTACATACCCCACGATGGGCTCTTTAGTATTCTTTTTTTAACGAAATTATCCCTGTCATGGGCGAATGCTCAACGCCCCACATCCTGATAATGTAAAAGTTAAGAAAGTACTTATGAGCGCGTTGTCACCAATCTCATCGCCAACGCACTGGATGTGCTCAAAGGGATTGATTCTCCTGCGACTGAAAACTATTCACGTATCTACCCTTATCATTCAAACACCTACATAACGAAAGTGGCAGTTATTGGTGCAAGATAATGGCACAGGCGCCGAAATCAGAATTGAACTTCCTTTAATCTAAACACAGATAAAGAGTAGCAATGACCAAAGGAAATATTTACTTAGTCGATGACAACGCAGACATCCGTTGGCACCTCAAGGGCCTTCTTAGACAAGTAGGCTAAACTGTTGACGACCTGGCAAATGCAGAAGAATTAATTCAAATTAAAAAATTTGAGCGACCCTGTGTCTTAGTTGTTGATATGCGAATGCCTCATATCAGTGGATTGCAGTTGTAAAAAGAACTCAATCTTAAAAGTCAAGAAATCTCAATAATTTTTATCAGTGGCGAGTGTCGAAACCAAGAAATCATTGACGCGATGAAAGGTGGTGCGATTGAATTTTATGGAAACCCTATGAAAGTGCCAAGCTGTTAACTGCTATTGAAAAAGGAATGACAATCGACAAAAATTATTTGCAGCAAATCGAGCGAGAGAGTCAACTCCTTCATCTTGAATCTCTTTTAAGTTCGCGTGAAAATGAAATTTTTTATTGATGCTTGATGGCAGAAGTAACAAAGATATCGGTCAGCATTTAGGATTATTTGCCGACACCGTCAAAAAGTACCGCGCGCAAGTGATGACCAAAATGCAAGTAGAAACGCTAACCGAATTATTAAATTTATGGGAGGGCGTTACCCCTCCTTCTAAGCATTAACTATTTAAAGAGAATCAGACTGTTGAGCCAACTGCCAAATATTGGTCGATCTTGCACCGCTTCTGCAATACGCCAAAACAGGACCTGGCAACTCTTTGAGTAATAAAGCCATTGCGTGTCCATGATCAGATGAAACTTGACCAGATATAGCGGGTAGATATCGAGTTTGCAGGCCTAATGCTTTCGCTGCATTTTCAATGATCGAAAAATTGGTTTGATCAGGGCCTTCGTTGTCGGGCCTATTACAAATAATAGATTTAAAACCTGCTTGCGCAATAGGCGTTAAATCTTCAACAGAAATTTGACCCGCAACAGCAAAATTTGAACTGAGTTGTTGAAACGACATGTTGAATCCCAAAAGTTGAGTTTGAATACAAACGAGATTTTATTTGTATTTTGTTTTCGCCAATGTGGCCAAGTCTACCCCAGACGCAATATCAGCTTTTTGAGCCTGATCCCCTTCGTCAATTCGTTCAGCTTCAAGTAAAACTTTTTCAACCATTGCAAACGGTACAAACACCACGCCACCGTCGTCTGCGGCAACCAAATCACCCGCTTGCACTGAAACATCAGCAATTCGCACGTGGCCATTGATCTCGACAGTTTCAAGACGCCATTTACCTGTGATGGGCGTTGTGCCCTTTGACCATATAGGAAAGTCACAACTCACTGACGACTGAGGGTCCCGATAAGAGCCATCGATGATTGCGCCGGCACAACCGGAACGATGCGCCAGTGATGCCGATTGCCCACCCATGTTGGAGACATCAAGCAAACCTTCTATGACCACCACGTCCCCTGGTTCGGCCAAGTTGTAGGCCTCTTGCTCCCCCATTTTGTTAACACCTTGCTGTGCCAAAGATGTAACGGTCCCTTGCCGTGCAACGTTTCTGACCGTCACCGCTTGCCCCACCATGCAATGCAGGGGTAAATTGGGTTTAAGAACACGCGCCGAAATTGCACCTGTTAAACCAAGGTTATCCATCGCATCGGATAAGGTACTGGTGACGTCTTCCATCGCACGAAGTCGTTTTAAAAAATCGACAGGCAATCGTTGAAATATTTTTTTCTTAACCCATTCAGCGGGCACACGACCGGTGAGTTTTTTTTCGAGCATGATTTATAAACTCATGGGATTTAAGCTTGCCTTAGCAATTTTTTCTTGATGCTCTTTTGGCAACAAGGCTGTAACTTCAAAAGTTGCAGGGACACATTCGGCCCATTGATTCACAAGTTTGTGTACATCTTCGTGTTGTTGCACATCAAAAATCACAACTGCACCACGACCCAACTTGGTATAGATATGTTTTGCAACGCCTATGCTTTGCAAATGATTGATCCAATCCCACCATTGTTTTTGATTGTCGCGTGCGAGTGATGGCTTTTGCGCCATAGGGGTGCTGATGACTAAAAAATACATGTTGTACTCCAAAAAATTAAAACGGATTCTTCAAACCGGCGCGTGGCCAATCGATTTCAACCAATCGACCTGCGTACGATTGCGTGACATAAGCCTTTTTGAGATCGGGCCCGCCAAAACAAACATTGGTGCAATGGGTGTCGCCTTCAATGGGAACAAAGGTGGCGTGCCCAGTATGTGGTTCAATAACGGTAACACCTCCTTTATCTAAAGTACCTACACAAACATTGCCATTGGCCTCAACAGCCAACGAATCAAAGCGTCTGTAGTCGGATGATCCCCATACCAATCGGCTACCATGTGGAGAAGTAGGTGAAGCCACTGCAGGCGATTTGAGTTGTCCTGGTCCTTTTAAATCCCACGCCCATAAACGTGCAGATTCTGTTTCTGCCACATACAAATTTTTGCCATCAGGTGATAAACCAACGCCATTGGGTTTATGAATCGGAAAAATGATTTCTTGAATGAAAGATCCATCCATCTTGGCGTAACACACACTGCCTCGATCCCAATCATGATGACGGGTTTTTCCAGGATCGGTGAACCAAAAACCACCATGTGCATCAAACGCTAAATCATTAGGCCCGCGAATGCGACTTGTTCCAATTTTGTCGTACAGTGTTGTGAATTCACCAGTATCGATATTGACGCGATCAATGCGACCCGTTACGTAATCATCTGGCGTACCTGACGTCACCCATCGACCATCGTCGCGTTGTTTAAAACTAAAACCACCGTTGTTGGCAACGTAACAAAATCCATCAGGTCCCATAGCTGCACCATTGGGTCCGCCGCCTAACTCAGCGACAATTTTTTTGGTGCCATCGGGCCAAATGCGTGTGAGAGTTTTGCGTCGTATTTCAACCACCAACAATGTCCCGTCACCAACCCAAACAGGCCCCTCTGGAAACCATAAATCTTCTGCAATGACTTTCATTCAAGAACTCCCTTTGTATTAATCTAGTTTCAGAGCACGCAATTGTGTTGAGCGCTGTTTGGCCGCTTGCATCATGAATCCCCATTCATTACCAGCAGTGATAAAACGCACACCCAGTTGAATCATTTTTTGCGCGACATCGGGCGCACCACCCAATCCACCTGCACCACAAATCTTTTTGTGCTTCTTGCATGCGGCAATGACTTTTAAAAATGCTTCTTTAATTTTTGGATGCGTAAATTGACTGGGTATACCCATCGCATCGCACAAATCATTCGAACCAATGTGAACGACATCTACACCAGGAACCGCTGCAATTTCATCAGCATGTTCAACGGCCTCTGGCGTTTCCAGCATGACAATCACAATTGTTTCGTCATTTAGTGTTTGCCTAACCACATCGGGTGCGATCGCCTCATACGAAAAGTGCGGCCACGTGCCCGCAACAGATCGTTCACCTAAGGGCGCAAACTTACAAGCCTTGACCACTTGACGCGCTTCATCTGCATTATTAACGTGAGGCGCCACAATACCCATTGCACCCGCATCCAATATACGATTGGAGTAATGCGCGTCGTGACTGGGTACACGCACTATGGCCGTGATACCCGTGTGCAATGCCATTAATGACATTTGCGCAGCTGAATGTTCTGATATCACCGAATGCTCTAAATCAACATAGATGGCATCATAGCCACATGTTTTTGCGGCCAAGGCCATATCCACTGATTGCACTTGCTTAATAATCATTGCAAGTCCCAGTTGCCCGCTTTGCAAATGATGTTTGAGATGATTTTTGATCATGTTGTTTTCTTTAATTGATTTCAATGGATAACATCAAGCTGCTCAAGGATTTGCCATGCGCATCTTGTGCTAAAGAACGAGTTACACCACCACCCAAGGCTCCTTCAATCACAAAATTAAGTGCTTGCAATTTGGGTAACTCATAGCGAGTGATGGTATCAGTCGTGATGTGCGAAAAAGCTTTGGCCACCACGTTAACAGTTAATTGTTTTTGCAAAATTTTCCAAGCTGCATCGTTGTAGGCGATCACAGAAATATTAGATGTGTTGCCTTTGTCGCCTGCACGACCATGTGCCAAATCATAAACGCAAGTCATGATGTCACCCGTTGAATTTGAACTTGTTTATCAACCATTGCTCTTGGAATCAAAACCGATTGCACGGCTAAAATTTCTTTCACAACTGGGTCCGAGCCACCGCCTGCACCGCTTGGGCCATTGACGTGCAATGCACGGGTTTCAAAACCTACTGCTTGTGCAGCAGCTTTGCTGGTGGTTCTCATAGCCAATCGCAATCGAACTTCATAGGGCTCAATCCGTGCATCCGCATTTCCATGCAAGCTAGACATTCCGATCAGATCAACTCGCACTTCGGAATATTGAAATCCGCGATCTTTTAATCGATCTTGCACCACTTGGGATGCGTATTTGGCTTTAGCCACTGCATTGGGGCCTGCAAACGAGATTTGCCCCTCGCCCATGTAGCCATCGTCATAACCTACTGTTACTTTGTATGTATCGGTGCGCGCTCTGCCTTTAGCTTTTTCAATGCGCACGCGATCAACACCATCTTGATACATCTCTAAATCGGTGATGTCCAAAATACAATCCGGTGTGATGTAAGTATATGGATCGTGTAATTCATAAATCAATTGCTCTTTGCATGTTGCCAAATCAACACGGCCACCTGTACCCTCCACTTTGCTTACCCAAAAATTTCCGTTATTGTGAATATCAGCAAAAGGAAATCCTAAACGCGCCAAATCATGCACTTCTTTTTTCCCAGGGTCTGCAAAACATCCGCCACTGACCTGAGCACAGCATTCCAACAAATGTCCGCAAGCTGTTGCAGATGCCAATTTGTTCCAATCGTCATAAGACCAACCCCATTCGTACATCATGGGCGCAACAAATAAAGAAGGATCCGCAACGCGCCCAGTGATGACTACTTGCGCATCGGTTTGCAATGCTTTGCAAATCATGTCAGCACCCAAATATGCATTACCAGAAACCATCTGGGGCAGCAAGGATTCGAGTGGTTCGCCCGACTCCATGATCTCTAGTTGCGGATTGACTTTGAGTAAATCAGCCACATCATCACCCGTGACAATGGTGCAAGATACATCACCCAATCCCATTTCTTTGGCTAATCGCCTTGTGTCGCGTGCAGCATAAACAGAATTGGCTGCGCCCATGTTGGTGACGATACGAATATTTTTTTTGATACAAACAGGCATCACTGCTTGCATGCGTTCGAGCAATCGTGGCGTATAGCCTTTTTCGGGATTTTTTAATTTAGTTTGATTTTCACGCGCAATGGTGCGCTCGGCCAAACATTCAAATATCAAATAATCGATATCGCCCTTTTCAGCCAATTCTACAGCAGGAGAAATTCTGTCATCGGCAAAACTAGAGCCAACGCCTAGACGCAATGCATTTGGATTTTTCATGGTTCAACGATTAGTCTAATTTTGCGCCACTGTCTTTGACCAATTTCGCCCACTTCGACAACTCTGAGCCTATGAAGTTTTTAAACTCTGCAGAACCCAGCAAGTCATTGTCCAAGCCTTGTTTTTGCAAAGCCTCAATAAAATCTTTGTTTTGAATAACTTTGGTAATATCGGCTTGCAATTTATTCACGACGTCATCAGGAGTTTTAGCGGGTACCAAAATACCATTCCATGCAGACACGTCAAAACCAGGAACGCCCGACTCTGCAACAGTTGGCGTATCGGGTAATTGCGAAGATCTTCTGATGCTGGTTACCGCCAAAATTTTGACCTTGCCTGACTTGGCCTGTGGCAATGCACTGGCTGCTGCAGGTGAACCCATTGGGATTTGATTGCCCATGATATCGGTCATCATTTGAGCGATTCCCTTGTATGGCACATGCGTCATCACAATACCCGTTTGTGATTTGAGCAACTCAATCGATAAATGCGTCACGCTTCCGTTACCACCCGAACCATACACAATTGAATTGGGTTTTGCCTTGGCCAGTGCCACCAATTCAGAAATGTTGTTGGCTGGAAAACTGGGATGAACAACTATGGCCAGTGGTGCACTTGAGACTCGAATCACCGGTCGAAAATCTTTTAATACGTCGTAGCCCACGTCTTTATACAAACTGGGGTTGATAACGTTGTTAACACCCACCATAAAAAGTGTGTAGCCATCGGGCGAAGCCTTGGCTGCATTAGCTGCTCCAATATTGCCACCCGCGCCCATTTGATTTTCAACTGCAACACCTTGACCCCACATCTCTGACAAACGACTGGCCAGTTGTCGAGCAGCAATGTCTGCAGCAGTAGCCACAGAAAATGGAACAATAATTTTGACGGGCTTATTGGGATAGGTTTGAGCAAAAACAGAACTCAACGCACTCGCACAAAAAATCCCACAGAAAATTTTTTTGATGGGTGAAGAATTAATCAATTTTTGCTCCAGAGACTTTAATAATCTGTGCTGTTTTTTCAATTTCATTTCGAATGAATGCACCAAATTCATCGGGCGTTGATCCAAAAATTTCATAATTGTCGAGACGCTCTAAAACGGCAGGATCTTTGAGCGCTTTAATGACTTCGGCGTTTAATTTATCGATGATATTGCGTGGCGTTCCAGCAGGAGCAATGATTCCAAACCATGATCGAAAGTCATACTTGGGATATCCCAACTCGGCAATGGTTGGAACATTGGGTAAATTTTTAAATCTCTTGGGAGTTGTCACGGCAATTGCGCGCAACTTGCCCTCTTTGATTTGAGCGGTGACATTGGGAGTTGCCGCGTACATCGAATTGATTTGACCGCTGAGCAAGTCGGGCATCACCGATCCACTACCGTTATAAGGCACGTGCAGCATATCCACACCAGCTAATATTTTGAGCAATTCACCCGACAAATGATTGACCGTTCCACTTCCAGCAGATGCAAAGGAAATGGTGCCCGGTTTTGCTTTAGCCAATGCAATGAATTCTTTGAGATCGTTGGCTTTGACCGATGGATTAACCACCAACACATGCGGATTGCCTGCAACCAATGCAACTGGTGCAATATCGCGCATGGTGTCAAAGCTCAATTTGCCTGCATACAAAGTTACATTTGATGCGAGATTATTGGTTTGCATCAATAAGGTATAGCCATCCGGTGCGGCTCTTACCAAGGCTTCAGTGGCTACCAATGTATTACCGCCAGGTTTGTTTTCAACAATCACTTGCACACCTAAGCCATCACTTATACTTTTTGCAATGATGCGAGCCAAAATATCTGTGCCACCACCTGGTGTAAACGGCACCATCATGCGAATGGGTTTGGTTGGATAGTTTTGCGCCCATGTTGAGATAGGCGTTAATACCAACACCAGAAATAAAGAAAAAATTAGTTTTTTCATGCGGCTGTCTCCTCGTGATTTTGTTTTTGAAAGGCATTCAGTGGCACACCTTGCAACATAATACGATACAAAAAGCGATATTCACTAGGGTCAAAGTCAGGGTTAGCCTGATGCATGACGCTTCGGTTGTCCCATATCACCATATCGCCGTGCTTCCATTGATGTCTGTATTCGTATTTGGTTTGCGTGGCATGGGCATATAAATCGTCGATCAACTTAAAAGCCTCTGCACTTTCCACTCCCTCAATACCCTCCATACGTCCCGTGTTCAGATAAAGAGTTGCTCTGCCCGTTTCTGCATGGCCAATGACCAAGGGCTGTAGTGTTTGAGGCACCTTGGCGCGTTCTTCTGCGCTGATATCCGCCATTTTGCGAGGGCTCTTGCTGCTTTCATACACATGGGCTGAGCGTAATGGCAGTATTTTTTCTTTCATCGTTGGTGACAAATCATCAAAGGCGCGTCGCACGTCGACGAATTGGGTATCACCACCCTGACTGGGCAATACAACCGCATGTAACATGGTGGCTTTGGGTGGCGCCAAATAATTTGAATGATCAGTGTGAAAGTTTTCGCCACGCACTTTGAGTTTTCCATCAACCATGGGCAGATCACGACTTGAAATCGTGCCGACCAAAGGATGATCTTCAAGCGTGAACTTTGTGAGTTGCTGTTGCAAGATGTCGCCAAACAACTGCGCCACACTTGCAAATTGAGGCGGTTCTAGTTTTTGATTTCTCACCACCATCACTGCGTATTGCAACCACAAATCGTAAAGTTGCTTTTGAGTTTGCGCGTCAACGGGCTTGGATAAGTCAATGTCTGTGATCTCGATACCTAAATTGGGGGTAATGGGCTTGAATTTAAACTTCATTGAATACGCTCCTTGATTCGGTAGCCGCCGATCCTAATAAGCCCATCTCTTCAGCGCAAATCATTGTTTTTTAATATCCCATAAGATAAACTTATGGATATAATTCACATCCTGCCTTTTTATGACACTTCGCCAACTCGAAACGCTTTATGCCATCCTCAAAATGGGATCTATTACGGGTGCTGCTCGTAGCCTCAATATCACTCAACCGGCCGTGAGTGCTGTTTTAAAACACACCGAGCAACAATTGCAAATGCCTTTGTTTGAACGACGACACGGACGGCTTCAACCCACACCCGAGTGCTTATCCTTACAGCCCGATTTGGAAGAAATTTTTGGACGTATCGACACCATCACTCGCATGGTGGACGATTTACGCGATGGTCGATCAGGCAAATTGGTCATCGCCACCTCGCCTACTTTGGTCAATGCTTTTTTACCTCAAGCCATTGCCTCACTCAAAAAAAGCAGTCCCAAGGTTCAAATTGCAGTGCATTCATTACCCACACCATTAGCGATTGCAATGGTTTCTCGTCGCGAAGCAGATTTTGGTCTCGTTTACGCACCGGTCAATGATGCGACAGTCGAATCCGAACATTTAATTGAAAGTGAAATTGTGGGCGTGATTCCCAAGAAACACAAATTAAATAAAAGAAAAAATTTGCGTGTTAGTGATATTAATAAAGAATCAATTATTTCTACGGGGCCGCGAACCAGACTTGGGGCATTAATTGATGAGGCCTGTGTTAAAAATAAATTAACACCGCCTCACATTGATATTGAAGCAAGTTCTTCATTTGCCGCCTGTTTGATGGTAAGCACTGGTGCGGGCATTGCTTTGGTGGATCGAACGATTGAGAAAAGCGGTAAATTTGCCGACTTGGTATTTAAACCTTTTTTACCGACGACGACAATCCCCATTCGGCTGATTTATCCACTCGATAGACCCCGATCTCGCGCAACTCAACAAATGCGACTTTGGTTGCATCGACATGTCAAAGACTCTATGGTATAAATTAAACTTATAAGATTTAATTAATTCAAATCACCCATGAAAATCTACATCCTTGACGACTTTGAACCCACTGGCGTTCAATACATTTCACAACACATTGAAGAGGTTATCCCATATCGCGATCCTCGATCTGCCAATTGGCATGAAGATGCAGATGGTGTGATGGTGAGAGGCGTCAAACTCACTGCTAAAGATTTTGCAAAAGCAAAAAAACTTCGCGTGGTATCCAAACAAGGTGTGGGCGTTGACAGCATCGATTTGGTTGCCGCCAAAAACCACGGCATTACCGTTTGTACAACACCAGGTGTCAACAGCGATGCGGTCGCAGAACTCGCCTTTGGTTTGGCCCTCTCGGTGAGTCGCCGTATTCAAGAGTTAGATCAAAAAATTAGACTGGGTGAAAAAATTATTCGAACACAATTACTCGGTTACGAATTAAAAGACAAAATCCTTGGCGTTATTGGCATGGGCAATATCGGCATTCGCGCCGCGCGCTATTTTTACAAAGCATTCGATTGCAAATTGCTTGCCTATGATCCTTATGCTCCGTCAGATGCTTGGCAAGACTTACCGCACGAACGGATTCATGATCTCAAGTATTTATGGCCACGCGTTGATTTGTTAACTCTGCATGTGCCTCTGACTGACACAACAAAAAATATTGTTAATCGAGACGCTTTACAACAAATGAAATCATCTGCCATCGTTATCAATGTATCAAGAGGCGGACTGATCGATGAGTCAGCGCTTTACGACGCACTGAGTCAAGGAAAACTTTTTGGCGCAGGACTTGACGCATTTGAAGAAGGCGAACCACCAAACAAAAATAATCCGCTCTTGAAACTTCCCAATGTGGTTGCCACACCGCATGCGGGGGCTGGGACCGTCGAAACTCAAATCAGAAGCTCCTTGCTTACCGCCAAACAGTTATGGCACGTGTTGCAAGGCGGAGAGCCGTTTCACCGAGTGGTCTAATCAACTTAATGGCGCACTTGAGTATTTGATGTATCCAGGTCTTTGTTCAACTTGTTTGAACCAACGACTTAAGTGTTGATACTCTTCACGCTCAATGGGCAAGTTAAACCATCTAAAAGCAATCAAAGCTAACGTCAAATCAGCAATGGTGAAATGGTCTCCAGTAACCCACTTTGTGCTTTTGAGTTGATCGTCAAATATTTTTAAAGCTGCACTCATTTGAACTCTTATTTTTTCGAGTTCGACCTTATTGCGATCTTCGGGCTTGGTGCGAATCCATCCCCAAAACAATGGTCGCATCACTGGCCATGCCGTGGTGTTGTACCACTCCAGCCATTGATCAACTTTTGCAGATTGCAGTGCTGATTTGGGATAAAGAATATCAGTAGTGTCGTATTTTTTTGCAAGATAACGCAAAATCGCATGCGACTCCCACAACACCAATCCATTGTCGTTAATCACGGGCACCAACCCGTTTGGATTCATTTGAAGATAGGCTTCTGTTTTATTGACGCCATATTGCATGCCCGCATCGGTGCGATCAAATGGAATTTTTAAATCCTCGCACAACCAAAGTACTTTTTGAACATTAATTGAGTTGAGGCGTCCCCAGAGATGTAAGTTATTCATGCGATTCCAAATTGTATTTTGTTATTTAATCATAACCGCATAATCAAAACAATCGCAAATGCAGCAAAGATGACAGTCCATATTAATTTTGAATTTCGCGCCATGGCTTTAAGCCCAATCTCAACCAATGAAAGACGACGCGCAGGCGGAGATTTTTCAACAATGGGGATATCTATGTTTGACCTGTCTCCAGACCAAACCGTTGCGTTGGCACTTAAAAACTCAGTAAAAGCGTCGAGTTCAGGCTTCGCGGCGCCCACAGCGATCTCCAACATCAAAGCACGCTGAACCAAAAGATAGGCCGCATACGGTTGGCTGATAATGGTATCCTCAATTAATTTAGCCGCCATTTCATCGTAAATCAGAGGCTTAGTTTGGATTAATTTGCGTAAAAATCGCATCAATACGTTGCGCTCGCTTCCAGTCATTTTGGGGTCCTTAGGGAGTCAAGCAACTTGCAAGGTTGCCTCAAAATAATTAGAATTTTTCCTAGGTCAAACCCGAAGACCGCAACAATCACCATTCATATTGGATCAACTTTGGAGACATTCATGGAACATATAATGGCTATCGTCGATGTTTTTATATTTGTCGCCATCATGTGGGCATTTTTTGAAAACAATCGAAAAATCAAACTTGCCAAGCAAGCCAAAGAATTAAAACATTAAACCTACTGAGTAAAAACCCATGCTTCAATTTTTTTATAACACGGCTCCTAACCCCATGAAAGTTGCTCTCCTTTTAGAGGAGTTAGGTCTGCCCTATGAAGCCATACCCGTTGATACTCGCAAGGGCCAGCAGTTTGATCCCAAATTTAAATCGATCAATCCCAACAGTAAAGTTCCAGCTATTGTTGATGGTGACGTCAAAGTTTTTGATAGCAACGCCATTTTGCTTTACTTGGCTGATCGCGAGAAAAAATTTGTGCCGTTAGATTTAAAAAGTGCCGACAGAGCCCATGCACTTTCTTGGTTGATGTTTATTGCAAGTGGCATTGGTCCTTTTTCAGGGCAATCAGTGCACTTTAGAAATGCAGCACCAGAGCCCAAGGAATATGCACTCAATCGATATGACTTCGAAGCGCATCGCCACTGGAAAATAATCGACGATCATTTGGCCAGTTACACCTATATGTTGGGCAATGATTATTCAATTGTGGATATGTGTTTTTGGGGTTGGGCTCGATTAGTCCCCTTTGTGCTTGGCACAGGAGATCAAACTTGGGAGACTTACAAAAATATTAAACGATTGCTTGACTTAATTAACACAAGACCTGCGGCACAAAAAGCAGAAAGTTTGAAGGGCAAACATACGTTCAAAACCGAGCTTGACGATGAAGCTAGAAAATTTATGTTTCCGCAAAATCAGCGGTTGAAAAAATCTTAAACGTCAATTGGGTTTTGCCTTCAGGGCATCTTCTAATTGGTTGATCTTGTTTTGCATAGCAGCCATTTTGGCGTTCAGCGCACCTACATTTAAAAATGTTTCTTGCGTAACAGTGGCCCTGAGATTCTTACCCCAGCCCAACCAAGAAGAGTCATACACCTTGACTTTTTTAAAACCTAGGTTTTTTAATACAACCGCTGTTTCCGCGGCACGCACGCCACTTTGACAATACGCCACGGTCTCTTTATTGGGGTCTAATTTTGAATATAGCTTTTTCAGATCTGCATTGTTTTTGAGTGACATACCCAATTTATCGGATACAAGCTTCTTACCCAATTTATTGGCAGTGCTTGGGTCTTGCCAATTTTCTTCATAAGGAATATTAACCGCTTGCGGAATGTGTCCGCCACGAACGGCGCGAATATCTTTTCCACTCTGAGCCAACGCTTGCAAGACTGGATGATTTGGTTTTGGACCACGACATTCCGCACCTGTGGATCAGAAAGAACGAGCTGTCGGAACGCAAGACCAGAGCCAGCATCCGGGCTGTACCTCTATTGGGTATTTCGCTTGAAGCCGCCAAAGAGTTGCACAGCCGCGCACAGCGCAAAAACTCTACTTGGCTGTTGCCTCAGTACGCCAAGGAGTTTGGTGGCTGTTCATGCTCAGCCATCCTGAACAAGAACCTGAAGCCACTCAACTTCAGAAGCCACATGTTCAGGCATGCATTCATTGACCGGCTCAAGGCTTGCAATGACATTCCACTGCCCTTGGCTGAAAGCATCACTGGACACGGGCGTGGTCAATCTGACTTTGCTGTGTATGGAACAGTTGGCTATTCCTTGGAGCAAAA
>Ga0114978_10000536_pt1 | contig 32425 bp, 27 predicted proteins | sample S_140212_EF_Meta_FD_87027 | JGI IMG/M metagenome (GOLD analysis project Ga0114978, IMG submission 87027) | Freshwater microbial communities from Lake Simoncouche, Canada to study carbon cycling - S_140212_EF_MetaG | ecosystem: Environmental > Aquatic > Freshwater > Lake | place: Lake...
ACTGCACGAATTGCAAACGCTTGATTCCGAGGGATGCGGTAGCCGGCTCTACGAACTGGCCAGCGGCCTCGACCGCTCGCAAGTGGCCCGAGTGCTCACGAATCTCCGCGATGCGATTGAACGGCTGGACTCTTCCGACCCAGATGTATCGCCGATTGAATCCCTACGCCAACGCCGCAGCGGAGCGCTCGCGAGGCTTGTTGCCATGAATGCGCCGGCCATCGCCGCAGGGAGCCTGGGCACAGAACTGGCGGAGATCGACGCCGGCATTGTCGAACTTGAGGCCATTCTACAGCACGCCCGGTATGCGGAGCAGGCGATCCGGAAGGCTCTACCGCTGGAGTTGCTCTTCCACGAACATCGCCGCATTGCCGAAAAGCTGTCGTCGCTCGAAGCCACACCGCCAATTCACGCCGACCTTGACACATGGCTGTTGGCAGGCAAACAACGCGATCGGCTGGCCCGTGTTTCCCGAAAGCAAAAGCGAGAGCGTCGCCGCCTAGCCCGTCTGGTTGCCGCGATGCCAGCCGATGCCCTCATCTGGAAAAAACGCTTGGCTGTAACGGCATTGTGCGACGAGCAACCTCGATTAGAGCGTTTGGCCTCGGATGCCGTCCGCGCTGAATCGGCTTCTCGCCTGGCAGCCCGCCGCTTCGGCGAGCAGCTTGGTGCCGCCGGCTTGGCGAGGCTTGTCGCAGCCAGTAGCCCGAGTGAGCACTCCGTCGACAGGCTCGGTGAAATGCTCCTGCCCACGGGGTTCACTCGCTCATTTGCCCCGCTCAAGGAGCGTGCCAAAGAACTGGTCGCGGCCGGTCGAGAAGTAAAGGAAGTTCGCCTCGCAGGAGTCTCAATCAAGGGCATCCTCAATGACACTCGCAATTCCGTCATCGGTTTTACGAAGGGCTCTGGAGCACATCGGCCCGGCATGACAATCGCCGCGGCGATTGAAGAGGCCAGCGGCCTCGCCTCGCTCTTTCGCAATCGGCTCTCCGCCAATGAACAACTGCTGGACCTCGACCGCTCAGTCATCAGGCTCCAGAATGAGGTCTCGTTACAGCGAGAAGGTCAGCTCATTCCGTTCGAGTGGCTGCTCGCTCTGGGCGCACTGTTTGTGATCGGTGTAGGGATGCTTCTCTCGGGACTTCTTCTGCCGGCTACCATCACCGGATCGCTGGCGTATGCGATGGCGGCGCTCGGACTGGCTGGCACAGGCTTGGCATCGGTAGCCACCTGGTCGCTGGATCGCGCCGCCACCGGCCGACTCGAAGCCAGCCGGCAGCAATACGACATGGTGCAAAAGCAGCGAGGCGAACTGCTCTCGCAGTGTGGGCTGCTCGACAAAAGAATTGCCGCCGATCGGAGCGATTCTGAACGCACGCTCTTGGACCGTACCGGCATCCAAGCAGAGCGACTGCCCGTAGAGGCAACGGCTTCACTCGAGCGGCGAGCGATCGCCGCTGGGGCCGAAGTAGATCGCCTCGAGGAGATGGCCGCACGCGAAGGTTCGCTCCACTTGCTGGCTGATAACGTAACCATTGCCGAGCAAACACTGGCGAAGGCCATCGGCCGCCGTTCCACGGCCCGCAGCCGCTGGCACAAAGGGCTCGAACAGCGAGGCTTGCCCACCACACTCTCGCCCAATGACGTTCGGCAGATCTCTCGCCATCGCCACTCGCTGATCCGTCTCGACGAAGATCGCCGGCATGCCTCCGAGGATTCAAGGGCTCGCAGCGGTGAGCTTGCCGCATTTGGCCACCGCATCGAACAACTCATGGTGGAGTGCGAGATGGTGCCCGAGTCAACGCCGCTGGAGCACCTGCAACAGTTGCGAGAACGCTTGGAGCGGGAATCAATGGGCCATCGCCGGCGGGGTCTCTTCACGCGAAAGCTGGTCCGGGCCCGGCAGCGGCATCGCGTGGCGCTCCGTCGCGAAAAACTCGCCGAACGTCGAGTGCACGAGATCGTTGTGCGATGGGGCGTCGACAATGAACAGGATTTCCTCGCGCTGGTCGACCGTCGCCCACTCATTGACGAAGCCCGTCGCGAGGCACAGGCTACCGAAACTGCGTGGCTGGATGCTCGCCGAAGCGTGCCCGATCTATCGGAACTGGACCGCTGGCTGAGTGAAATAAAAACCACATCACTCGAGCAGCGGCTGGCCGAAGCCCATCTCTCTACCGTCGAGGCAACCCAGGCGATTGAGAGAGCAAGAGATCACCGCCAGTCAGCGGCGGCGCGAGTCGATGCCGCCGCACGAGACCATTCGACGGAAGGAGTGCAGGTCGAGATCGCTGCCATCGAGCATGCGCTCGCAGGGCATTGCCATCGACGTCACCTTTTAGAAACGGCACGCACGCTGCTTGAGGAAACCAGGGCCAACGTTGCCCGCGACCACCAACCGGCTGTGCTGCGAGAAGCCTCGCGTTGGCTCGTGCGGCTCACCGAGGGACGCTACACGTCGATTACCACATCGATCCATGAAGCGCATCTAGAAGTCCACGATTCCAACAATCAGACGTGGAGCCCAGATCGCCTTAGCCGGGGCACCCGCGAGCAAGTCTTTCTGTCGCTGCGATTGGCGTTGGTGCGAGATCTGGAGCGGCATGGCGTGCATCTGCCTGTCGTCATCGATGACGCACTGGTGAACTTCGATGACACCAGAGCATTAGCCGCGGCTCGCGTGCTGGTGGAATTTGCGGCCGATCAGCCTCGCGAGCGACAAATGCTCGTGCTCACCTGCCATGCGCACGTCGCACAAATCTTCCGCGATGTTGGGGCCCACGTTCGATCGCTGAGCGAGCCGGAATCGGGGGGCCTTTCTCGGCCTGCAATCACCGCTGCACGTGCGCCCGGGCAACCTGTCGAGCAACCTTCCAAGAAGATTGCCAAACAGCGAAAACCTGTCACATCGGTTGCACCGACTGCGACCGTAGAATCCACACCGCCCATGGCGAAGAGTTCGTGGGCCGCAGAAGACTATTTTTTCGGCCATGGGCCCCAGGCCAAGTCTGTGTCCCGTAAAACTCCTCGCCGGCCAAACGGGGAATGACCGGCGGCGCGATGGAGTCCGATGCACAAGCCCCCTGCCGTAGTCACGCCGAAAGAGAAGCCTGTCCAGCGTGAATATCTCGCAGATACCTCTGCCGCATCGTACCCAAGAGCATGCCTAGGTAGGCGTTGGCTCCGAGAGATAAAAAAAGTGCCACAAGGCTGCCAATGAGCCAACCCCACGGCCGCTCGGCGCCAATCGCCTTTGTCTCAATCTCAGTGACACGGGATGCCAAGCCCATGACGGGGGCAACACGAGGCCGCTTGGCCGCCTCGACCACAGATCGCTCCACCGCAGGCGGCCATGCATCGCCAACATAGATCTTCACCCGACGCACATCTCGAGCATCGGCGGGCACATCGCTGGTGAACGTGTAGGGTGATGCCTCGTGAATGAGATCGGGCTCGACCCGAACAAGGTAATCGCCACCCCCGCCCTCTGTTGGCACATAGGCTGCCTCAATACCCATGATCAAGAGGCCGGCCACCGTCAACGCCATCTGTAGCAGCATGGAACACTTCTCCAAAAAAAGATACGATCCTCAGGAGGATTTCACTCTCTCCGACGTAGTTTGTGCAACTCCTAATGCAGAATGAGGCTCCGGTGGCCCGCTCTGGCCTGCCATTGCAGCCCCGCCCGACATGGTTCCAAGCTCAGCCTGCAGCATCGTCAGAGCGGCTTGCAGGAAGGCCACAGCGATCGGACCGACAAAAATACCAATCGGCCCCAGCGCTCCAACCCCCCCAAGCACGCTCAAGAGTGCCAAGAGTGGGTGCAACTTTGACTGCCCATGAAGAACAATCGGCTTGATGATGTTGTCTACGGTTGACACCACGCACAGCCCCCACAATGCAAGACCAGTTGCTGCCCATGTGCTCTTCACAAAGAAGAGTAAATAGAGACTGGCGATGCCCCACACAGATGCCGCTCCAACGAATGGCACCAAGGCCCCAAAGAATGTGAGCAGCGTCAACAAAAACACCCCTTGCAATCCGGCTATATAGAAGCCGAAGCCCGCCAACACCGCCTGCACGATGGCCGCCAGTAACGTCGAACTCACCACCGCTCGGCTCACCTCCTCGAACTCATCAAGCAACTGCCACTGGTAGCGGACGTCCAGCGGAATCAGTCGCGTCACCGCAGCGAACATGCGTCGACCGTCGGCCAAAAAATAAAATAGGCTCACGGTCATCACAATCAGTCCGATGATCAGTTTCACAATCACGATGGGAGTGCCGGCAGCAATCGGTCCAATCCACTCCTCGGCCACTTTTCGTACTTCAGCGTTCACTGCTTCGGCGGTGAGATGGAGGCCCGTTGCATCGTTCACCGTCACGACAAGACCATCGAGCACATTGGGGTCTAGTTTGAGGCCGTTGGGACTTCGGAGAATGCCCACGGCATCACCACCGGCACGCGCCACGAGTAAAAAAAGAGGCACGAGTACAATCACGAGCACAAAGAGCGTGGTTAATCCTGCGGCCACCCACTCGGGAGACTGCAGTCGATCGCGCAACCAGCGATGCAGGGGACCGAAGATCACCACAAGCATCGCTGCCAAGAGCAGTGGCAGCAGGAAGCCCGACATCACACGCAGCGACAGCAGGCCAAAGACCGCCACCAATCCCAAAATCACACCGAGCGAAACCAATCGTGTCATGCGATCTTTCCCTACTCCTCGTGCGTTGTGTGCGTCGTTCATGGGATCCCCTAGCGGTAGCGTGCGTTACCGGAGGCACCTCTGGATCAATCCGGCCTCAAGTGTACGCGAAAGCGAGTGTCGCGCCACTGGCGGCGGCAATTCGGCAGCCACAATTGAGCCTCTACGATTCAATGGTGGCGATTCGCCTCGAGTGAGAGTATTCTGTGCCGTCCCTATCTGCGTTGATTTATTGCATATCCCGCTTCCTTGCCACACTCTATCGACCGCCCTGAAAACCTGTGCTGCATGAATGTTCCGGATGTCTCACTTGTTGTTCCTGTGCGCAATGAGTCAGGCAACATTGGGCCGCTGGTGGCAGAGATTGGGCGAGTCCTCGATGCGGCAGGGCTGGGCTGGGAGCTTTTTGTCGTGGACGACGGCTCCACCGATGACTCTTGGCAGGAGATCTCCCGAGCTGCCGACAACGACAACCGCGTGCAGGGAATCCGCCAACGGAAAGGCCTCGGGAAGTCGGCAGCGCTGACCGCAGGGTTCCAACTCTGCCGCGCCGCAAGGATTGTGATGCTCGACGGCGACGGCCAAGACGACCCCGCTGAAATCCCAAAAATGCTGGCAATGCTTGCCACCCCAGAGGCCCTGGGCACTTCCACAAGCGAGCGTCTTACGGCTGCCAGCGGCAGGGATGGGGGTGCTGGGGTTGATCTGGTGAACGGATGGAAGACGCCGCGACTGGATCCATGGCACAAAACGCTCCCCTCGCGGGTGTTTAACGTGCTGGTGGGCTGGCTGACGGGCCTGAGGCTTCACGACCACAACTGTGGGCTCAAAGCATTTTCGAGCAGGGTCGCTCGCGAGATCCTGCTCGAAACTGACATGCACCGCTTTCTTCCAGTGCTCGCCGCCGCAAAAGGCTTTCGCGTGACAGAGATGCCTGTGCACCATCGGCCTCGCACGCACGGCCATTCAAAATATGGAGTCGCAAGGTTTTTCACGAGTCTGCCTGACCTCGTGCGCGTAGCGATTCATGTTCGCGGCCGCGGGCAGCACGCGGTCACGGAGACTGTGTTTCCGCGGGCTACCAGAGCCCGTCACTCCAGAGCCCATCTGCGGTGGGGCGTTTACGGTATCGTCGCCACGCTCGCGATCGGTTCGCTCCTAGGCCGCATCGGCGGGGTGACTAGCGTCGATAAAATCGCGCTTGAAAATCGCCTCGTGTCTGATCGCATCGCACAGGCAGCCTCGAGTGACCTCACGACTGATGCCACGGTAATCCGCAAGAGTATTGAAAGGGAGAAGCGACTCCTACGACCATTTCTTTCCGGGAATGATCGCAGTCGCTGGCTGACAATCCGCGCGCTCGTTGAGCACCGTACGTTTGCCATCGATACCCTTGTGGTTGAGCCTGGCTGGGACACACTCGACGCCGTAGCCCACCCCGATTCCAGCGGTCGCCTGCGGCTGTATTCCAGCAAGCCACCACTCCTTTCGGTGCTCTGTGCTGGCCCATACTGGCTTCTTCACCGCGTCACCGGCTGGACGCTTGGAGACCATCCCTTTGAGATGGGCCGACTGCTGATGGTGCTCTATGGCTTGGTGCCACTGGCTATCACGATCCTCTTTACGTGCCGGCTCATCGACGCAATCGGCACGACCGACTGGGGGCGTATCTGGGCTGCGTCGCTCATCGCCTGCGGCACGATGCTCTCGACATTTGCTGTTGTACTCACGAACCACGTACCGGCCGCGTCGTGTACCGCAGCCAGCGCGTGGCTGCTCTATCGAATCCGTTGCGATGGCCTGCGAAGTTGGTGGGCCTTTGGATTGGCTGGGCTCTGTGCTGGATTGGCAGCAGCAGCCGAACTCCCTGCATTGGCATGGTGCGTAGCCGTGCTGGCTCTGCTGGCTACCAGCGATCTGCGACGCACCCTGCTGGCCTCTTGCCCGGCGGCGATGCTCGTTGCGGCCTCGGCCCTAGGCACTAACTGGCTGGCCCATGGCAGCCTGTTTCCTCCCTATGCCCATCGCGCTGTAGTGATCGTTCCTGCCGAAACTCCGACAGGAACTCCTGCGAGTCATTCGGCCAACTGGTACGACTACTCTTTGACACTCTCCAACGGCCGAGTCCTGACGAGCTACTGGCGAAACCCAAAAGGCATCGATCGGGGCGAGCCGTCCCTCGCAACCTATGCCTGGCACACACTGGCCGGCCATCATGGAATCGTCTCGCTCACGCCAGCTTGGCTGCTCGTGATTCCGGGCCTTTGTCTACTCGCTTCCATGCGCCGCCGGCACGCAAGGGCTGGTGAGCGTGAGATCGCAATGGCGATTGCAATCGTGTCGGCTGTTGTGATTCTCTTTTATCTTTCGAGACCACAACTGGACAGAAACTACGGCGGAATGACGAGCGGTTTTCGCTGGGTTTTTTGGCTGGCTCCGCTCTGGGCAGCTGCGGCCGTGCCAGCCGCCGACCGTCTGTCTGCCAGCCGCATCGGCCGTGGGGTGGCACTTGTACTCCTCTGCCTTTCGGTTGTATCGGTGGCCTATCCGACATGGAATCCATGGACGCAACCGTGGATAGAACGATGGCTCATTCATGCTGGATGGCTCGCAACTCCGTAGGCCCCACCCGTACCCCCAGCGCACCAACGCCCTCTGGCCAGAAATCGGGCAGTGGAGATGCCACGGTCATCGTTTCATCGGTGTCGGGATCCGCAAACTGGATGCTCAATGCATGCAGAGCTATTGGCTGCTGTCGCTGCTCGTCAACAGACCCGCAGCCGTCTCCGGTACTGTAGAGACAATCACCTGCAACAGGCATCCCACGGGAGGCCGCCTGCACTCGCAGTTGGTGCATGCGGCCCGTCAGCGGCGAGAGTTCAACGAGCCACTGATCGCAAAGCGACTGTCCGTGCAGCCGGCCGAACAACTGGTTGCCAGATAGCTTGGCACGCAATGTCGCATGCGTTACAGCCTCACGGGCCGTTGGACCGCCCCCGTGTACAACGCGAGCACGGGCCTCATCGGGCACCTTTTCGATCAGATCACGCCACACCACGCCCTGCTCGTTGCCACGCTCAAGAGCATCGGCCGACTCTTTATCAGTTCCTGTGCACGCCAAGATCGCGAGGTATGTCTTGGTAATCTGCCGTCGCTCAAACTGACGCGAAAGCTTTCTCGCTGCGCGCGGCGTTGTAGCCATGAGTAACACTCCCGACACAGCTCGATCCAGCCGGTGCGGAATGCCGACGTAGCCTCCGGCAGACCCCATGGCACCGCCAGTATCACAATCATGCCGCCGGCGTAGCCAAGCCTCTGCTGAGTCAATTCCAGCCGGCGCCTGTGTAGGAAGGCCTGCGGGCTTGAAGACTGCGATCACACCCGACGATTCAAAAAGCAAGAACGGCTCCAACGGCCCATAAACCTTAGCCACAGTCAATCCTTTTCTTTCTGCACAACTTCCCAGCGATAGCCCGCTTGGTATCACCGGCTCACAACGCGGCAGGTGACTATTTTTTTGCCCACATCTTCCAAAACAATTTATTTTGTATGGAACGATCACTTCTCCGCTAGGGAAATGGAGTCAAACACAGTGGCCTCTGGCAACTGCTTGCCAGAGGGAAGGATCTATTCTCATGCCTCATGGCCACTCCAATTCGGATCCTGATCATGGAAAGCATGGATGAGCATGAGATCGCTCGCAAAGGCCTCGCCAGCCTTTGCAAAGATACCGAGATCGCCATCGTCGCAGATGCGGCATACGGTGAGAAGGCCCTCACCATCACCCGGAAGCAAGCAGTCCGACGTGATCCTGCTCGATATTTGCTCGGACGGCATCGATTGGATCACGCGACTTGTGTCGGCCGAAACCTTCACGCGGGTTGTCATATTCTCAGTGTTTACCACTCCAATATTTATCGAATCGGGCTATCTCAGCCAGTGATCACGACGGAATTCCGAAATCAGCGCCCTAACCAAATCTGCTGGACGCAGTGAGAGCCGCAGCATGGGGCAATCCGTCACGGCCTCGCCTACTCGTGCGTGGATAACGTCATAGTTCGTCGCCCTACGCCCGCAGGGCCGCCAATAGATCGTCGAGTGACAGACTCATTATGGCAGAGGCTCGATCGCTGACAGCGTACGGCAAAATCAACTCCCGACCGTGGAGCATCGAGCCGCAACTATAAACGACGTTGGGCACATAGCCCTCACGCTCAACACCTTCGGGCGCCAATAGCGGCTCGCGCAGACGGCCGATCACCCGCGTGGGATCTTCCAAATCCAGCAAGGCAGCCCCGATGCAATATTTACGCATCGGTCCAACTCCGTGGGTAATCACGAGCCAACCGGCTTCCGTTTCAATCGGCGACCCGCAGTTGCCTATCTTCACGCACTCCCACATTTCGGCGGGGCGGAGAATCACCTGAGGATCACTCCAGTGGTGCGGGCTGTCGGAGAACATCAAAAGCAGATTCTCATCGTCCTGCCGCGAGAGCATCGCGTAGCGCCCGCCAATACGGCGAGGAAAAAGAGCCATGCCTTTGTTTTGCACCGCGCTGCCATTGAGCGTGAGGATGCGAAAGTGCAGGAAGTCCTCCGTTTCAATAAACTGCGGTAGAATGGCGCGGCCGTTGTAGGCGGTGTATGTCGCGTAATACATCACCGATCCATCGTCGTCGGTAAAGCGAACAAAGCGGGCATCTTCAATGCCGTTGGCCTCGTTGGGCGAGACCGGAAAAATAATCCGTTCGCTCATGGTGAGCTTATCGGAAAATCGCAATTCGTAGTTCGAGTCTGCCAGCCACTGAATACATTCCAGCGTGCGAACGAGATCCCCCGTGGTTGGCTGGGTTTGTCGCCGGACAGAACTCACGCTTTGATTGAGCTCGCTGCGAGTGAAGTTTTCTGCCAGCGGTGTCATCACGGCAGCGGCGTGGGTATCGCCAAAACCCATTTCGTGCAGCTTGATGATAAATCGCTTTTTTCTGTAGCGTGGATTAGGAACGATCTCTGGCACGGTCACGAAACGAGAAATCGGATCTAGGACAATCCCGCCATCTGCCGCAATGCATCCCGAACGAAATTCGATCGAGCTGATATGCCCTTCCCCGGTCGCGCGTAGGCTCATGATGAATCGCAAACCGCCCGTGGACACGCCGCTTTGGTCTGGGTGAGGCACAATCGATGGATTAAAGAGAGCCGCAGACTCGAGCGCATATTCACCGGAAAACAGCGCGCCGATGAGCAACTGCCGTTCGTGCGAGAGCGGCCGCTGCGTAAAGACATGCTGCCGCACTTTGAGATAATGAGCAGTCAGAAGCGATTCGACATCAAAGTGCCGGGCATCAAACTCTTGGCGTACTGCACTCAACTCGCGCGATACTTCATCTTCCGTAAGGGCCAACGCACGGCCAATGATCGTGGTCATGCGATGGATATCCGACGGGATGAACGGACGAATAATGACACGCGCGCTTTCTGGCAGCAGTGTCACCTCATGGCGGCGAAGGCGAATAGGAGTCATAGAGTTGTGAGTGGTGGGGGTGTAGTGAGATGTTCGACGCAATTCATTTCGGCAAGGGCGAGGTGGAATGCCAAGGTCGATTCGGCCCCTTGATTTTCGTTGACACGGTCGCGGTGCAGGCCATCGCTGCAGCCGCCTGTGCTAAAATCGTAGAGCGGCAGCCCTAGGTCGTTGCGACCTAAAAACCACTCGAAGGCCCGTTTGGCTTCGCGTGACCACTCCGTATCGTGCGTGGCAAGAAAGGCTTCGTGACAGGCAGACACCATCGCCTGCGCCTCGAGCGGTTGCTGATCGAAGTCTGCTCGAGCCCCATCCCGTTGGTAAAAACCGTTGCTGCCGATCGGGCGGAAACAGCCGGACTGCGTTTTTTGAATCGACACCAGCCACCGCAAAGACTTGAGTCCAATCTGAAGCGATTCGCTGTGCGGCATCCACATCCCGCTGACAATTAATGCCTGACAGAGCCTAGCGTTGTCGTATGTCACGATGGCTTCGAACCACGGCCAGTTTTCCGTGGCGCACTCCTTCCACAATCCGATGAGCTTGGTCACCAACCCCTCTCGCATTGCGAGGGCAGCTGGATCGCCGGGGGCATGCCGCAAATACTCGTGGATTCCCAGCAGCGTTGCGCTCCAGGCTCGCGGCGAAGAAAAACTGGCAACTTTTGCTAAGCCACGCTCGAAGAGTTGCGCCGAGAGCCTGCGGTGGCCGCTGTTTCTGGCACGAGCCGCTCCAATTCCCGTGGCCCACATCGCCCTAGCGTGGCTGTCTTCGCTGCCGGTATCCTCCAGCCACTGCCGCCCGTGGCTCATGAAGTTTCGAAAACGCCCGCTGGGTATATCGAGCGCTGACGCTAAAAAAGCTAGGTATGTCGTCGCAGGCCCGCCCAAGGTCTCGGCCAGTGGTTGGCCGCCAAGTTCATCGAGCAGGCAGCAGAGAATCAAGGCCCGGGCGTTGTCGTCGGTGCAATAGCCTTCGCGAAAATCCGGGACGTTAAAGATGGCGTGCTGAAAGATGCCGGTGCCATCACTCATACGCAGGACATGATCCAGCCGCAGAGGCGGCAGGTCGTAGGGGCGATTACCCAAAGTCCAACCGGCAAAAGCCGCCCTAGGCGTGGCTTTTCGATCGGCGCGGGCATGCTGAAACGAGTCCAGATACCGCTTTCCGACAGCAGGCCAAATCATCTGCCGGCCGATTTGATAGGCCTCGCGACGGATTTTTTCAAGCCTTGCTGGATCGTCTAGAAGATCGCACACGCCTGCCGCGATGGCATCGGGACTACGAAACGGCACGAGTACCCCGCGGCCGTCGGCCAATAACTCCTGCGCATGCCAGTACGGAGTGGAAACCACCGCCTTGCCAGCGCCGAAAACATACGCCAGCGTGCCAGAAGTTACCTGTGCCTCGTTGAGATAGGGAGTCAGGTAGATATCCGTTGTGCCGATGAATTCCTTCAGATCTTCTAGCGACACAAAGCGGTTATAAAAAATCACATGATCCTTCACGCCGCGATCTTCAGTGAGCCGTTCGAGGCTCAGGCGATACCGCTCTCCCTCATGCGCAATGAGGTGCGGATGCGTGGCGCCAAGCACTAGATAAACCACGTTGGGGTGCCGTCGAATAATCTCCGGCAGCGCCTCAATCACATGCTCAATGCCCTTGCCTGGACCAATGAGTCCAAACGTGAGCAGCACCTGTCGATCGGCCAACCCAAACTGCGACTTGTAGAACTCCGAACCGATAAACGCCATGTCTGGAATGCCATGTGGGATGACGTCAATCTTTGACGCAGGCACCCCGTACGTTTCCCGGAGAATCTCGGCCCCTCTTTCGGCCATCGATACGAGTCGATCGCTGCGGGCCACCAGTTCGTCCATCACGTGTCGCTGTGCCGTATTTGGCTCACGCAAGATGGAGTGCAACGTTGTCACCACAGGCATCCGCACTTCCTTCAGCAGCGCCAATACATAACTGCCTGCCGCGCCACCATAGATGCCAAACTCATGCTGCACACAAAGCACATCGGCATTATTGAAATTCAGGAAATCTGCCGCTCTTCGGTACGAATCGAGGTCCTTTTCGAGCATTTCGAATCGCACGCGAGAAGAGTAGTCGTAGCCTTTCTCGCAATCGTTAACAGCGCCAACAAAACAATCCGCGGCAGGCGCAGCCAAGGCAACGGCCTCGCACAGATCGTGCGTGAACGTCGCGATCCCACACAGGCGAGGCAAGTAATCGCCAAGAAAGGCGATGCGCTGCGGTGGCGAGGAACGTATCAAACGAATCGTCTCAGGTGTCGTCTCAGGTGCTGCAGCCCTTCCGAGGCGATGCCGTGTCTCATTTTGGACCGCTGACCGGCGGTTTCGCAACTGCGCACCCTGCAATCGCCGAAAACCCTCGCTCTACCGATAGCAGTCTATCCCGCGAAAGGCTCGCGGGGGCACCACGGCGAATGAGTTGAACTGCTCGTTTGTGTAAGAGCGATCCTAAAAAAGCTCGTTCAGGTCTGCTCTCACAGGGGTCAACGCGATCCCAGACGGTTTACTGGTGAGGTTCCAGTGGCAGCGTATAGCTCAACGCACCGACCGCATGAGTTATGGCCTGATACTGTTCGTGGCACATCGTGCACTTCTCCATTACCATTGGAATTGGCGTTGCCGCCCTCAGGTATCGCTTGCCGTCGCGGGTTTCGACCTGATCGTAGCCCACCTTGTTGGCCCGGATCGCTTGGATTGCCTGCCGTTCAAAATCGTCCCGAGGAAGGTTTTCTTCGTTGATCGGCGTGCCCGTTGCATCAAGGAGACGCACCTGATGCCAGCCATTTTTTTCGACCGCCTGAAAAAGCACCTTAAAGGCCTCTCCTGCCGCTAAGTCTGACTCGTCTTGCACGTAGTGCTTTGTAATCAGAACGATTGCTGTCTTGTAGATATCATCCAAGAGCCGCACCTCGCGACGCGCCCGCACCACGGTGGGGTCAGTCGGGGAGACTATTTCCACAGTTCCTTCTGGGGCGCACACGCCCAACACGGTCCCAAACCAAACACAAAGAAACACCCCAAACCATTGCTGCATCTTCATCGATTCTTCCTCCACATGGGCATTTCACGGCCAGCAACCGGCAACGCCAGGCCGCAGGCGATAACTGGAGTTCTTTATCCAGTTATCGCTTGACGCCCATACTACAGGGCCTAGAGTGGATGTCAAGGTCCACTTTTGTTTTCCGCTGCCCGCTTTTCATTCCCTATGCTTTCGCAAACTGTCGAATACGCCCTGCGGGCAGTCGTTTTTTTGGCGGCCGATCCGATGACTGCGCACACCAACGCGAAGATTGCTAGGGGCACCAAAGTGCCGGGGCCATATCTTTCCAAGGTTCTCCAGTCGCTGCACCGCGGTGGTGTTGTGGTGGGCCAGCGAGGACTGCACGGCGGCTTTCGTCTTGCGAAATCTCCCGAGCAGCTCACGATTTTGGAAGTGGTAAACGCCGTCGAGCCACTCTGCCGAATCCATGTCTGCCCGCTGGGACTCAAGTCGCATGGCTCGCAACTCTGCCCTTTGCACAAGCGGATCGACGACTCGCTGGCAGCGATGGAAGAAGCGTTTCGCAAGTCAACGCTGGCAGAGCTGCTCGCCGAACCTACAACGAGCGTTCCTCTGTGCGAGTTTCCATTTATTGCATCGACAGGAACGCCGGGGCACGCCCCTAGCAAGAGCAAGCATCGCGAGAACACCACGCAGGTCCGACGCGACAAGGGCAAAAAATCTGTCGGCAAATAGATGCTGATTCCGAGTTCTTACGTCTGAACTCTGGAGATGGCGAGCACACAGTCGGCACGCTTAACCGTGTTTCTTATGTCAGCCTCGTCCACAGCGAACTGCGTGCCACACGGAAGCCCAAGTCGCAGCCAAAGTCTGACGGACTGATGAGGCTGCGGGCCGCCGATCGACAGCCGATCGAATAGAATCTCCAACAGCCACCGCGAGCCACGGAGTACGAGTCGTTGCCGTGGTCAGTTGAATCTTCACCCACCGCCAGCGTGTGATACGAATCTGAGCACCACTCCAACACGCTCCCGTGCATGTCGTGCAAGCCCCACGGGTTCGGCTTCTTTAGACCAACTTTGTGTGGATATTTCTCGCCAAGTGTGTTGCCTGCAAACCATCCATACTGCCCCAACTTCGACTCGTTCTCACCGAAGGAAAACGCCGTTTCTGTTCCTGCCCGACACGAATACTCCCACTCGGCTTCCGTGGGAATTCAATACTCTTCGTCAGCCTTGAGTTTCCCGTTCTTCCAATCCAATAACATGAGTTTCTGGCAGAACTCTGTCGCATCAATCATGCTCACATACGATGTCGGATAGTCCCTGCCAGACTCAACGCTTTCTCGTCCCTTCCATGGCTCCGTTCCCATCACTTGCCTCCACTGGCCCTGAGTCACCTGAGTTATACCGAGTTGGAAATGACGGACTGGCAGAACGCTCGCCACCCAATCTCGATCGTTCATCATGAACTACATGAACTACTCTGCGAAAGGGATCTCGACGAATTCAATACCGTATGCGACAAACATGCACAACTCCCAGGACGGAAGGATTCATTTTTAACCAGTAGGAAAAATGTTTCCATTGGTGGGGAACTACCGTCCATGATAGGGGTATTATGGGTGCGTCATATGTGTCGACGGATGACGTGAATCCATTCTGAGACGCGACACAGTGCGTCCCTTGCCGAATCGAATAAAAGCCCGGGTGAGGCCGACGTGGGATTGGATGACATCACGCGGCACGGTGCGATCTACCGCCACGCTCCATCATGGCTGGCGAGATTCACACGAAAACGGGTCCGATTCTCGAAAAACACAGCCCAAATGGGCCTACAAACTTCATCAATCGAACCGAGTGCCCCGTCCTGGACTCGAACCAGGAACCCTCTGATTAAGAGTCAGATGCTCTGACCAATTGAGCTAACGGGGCGGCTGCAACTTTTTACCCGTGAACACACCATTCGGCAAGGGGGGCAACGCCGGCGACGTGCGTTCCTCGCTCCTTCAAAGTGCGAGAAACTCAGAAGTTGAGCGTTTTGAAGCCAACCGCTACAGTTTCAATCCATCAACGAGGATCTAGCACACAGCGGAGGTTTTGCACATGGGCCGGTTCAGTGGACTCAAGGGACTCATCTTAGGCGTGGCCAACGACCACTCGATTGCATGGGCCATTGCAAAGGAAATCCTGGCCGAGGGTGGGGAAATCGGTTTTTCCCACCTGCCCGACCGGCCCGATGACGAACGACAACGCAACCGTCGCCGCGTGGCGCAGCTTACAGATTCCGCCCCGAACGCAAAGTTTCTCGTGCCGATGGATGCCGGCAACGACGAGCAGATTGCCGCTGTCATGCAGCGGGCTCAACAGGAATTCGGCTCTATTGATTTCCTTGTGCACTCGATCGCCTACGCGCCCCTGGATGACCTCAAGGGTGAGACCATCGACTGCAGTCGGGAGGGCTTTCGGATTGCAATGGAAACCAGTGCCTATAGCCTCCTAGCTGTAGGCCGCCTTTCCAGAAAAATCCTTTCCAAAGATGCATCTATCCTCACGCTCACCTACTTCGGCGGTGAAAAAGTCGTGCCCGGCTACAACATCATGGGCGTGTGTAAGGCGACACTTGATGCGTGCGTAAAATATATGGCATACGATCTCGGCCCCGCCGGCGTCCGCGTGAATGCGGTGAGCGCTGGTCCACTCCGCACGCTCGCTGGCCGCGGTGCCGGTGTCGATGAAATGCTTGGACTCTACCAGCACATGTCGCCTATGGGCCGAAACATTACCCACGAAGAAGTCGGCAAGGCCGGCGCGTGGCTGCTCTCGCGAGAATCTCTTGGCATCACCGGCGAGATCCTCCACGTGGATGCTGGCTACAATATCATGGGCTCGCCCGGCCGGTTGCTAAATCTGGTCCCAAAAACGGAGTAGCCTACGGCAACCGTCTTGCGCGTTGTTCTACGGCGGGTCGTAACCACCGGGATGCCAAGGATGGCACCGGCCTATCCGAGCCAATCCGTGAACGGTTCCACGCACGGCACCATACTTTTCTACCGACTCGCGAAAGTATGTGCTGCACGTTGGCTGAAATCGACAGTGGCGCCCAAGCAGTGGGCTAAGCGTGAGCTTGTAGAGTACGACCACTCCCACCAGAACGGCCGACGCGGCAGAACCGCACGCGCGAACTGTTCTTTGTCGCATCCATTCGAGCCAGCCCATGCTCATCGCGTCGTCCTCACCTGCGTCGCTTCGTCGGCAGCTGTTTCGCACTCGAGATCGTCGCTCCTGCGGCCGCTGCATAGCCCGGTCGGCCCACGACGCGTGCAGCTAATGCGAGAATCGCCTCTTCCACATGCGTTGCACCTTTGTGCCCGGATGGCACCGGTGATGGCACGTTTTTTTTACGCGAGCCTGCCGGCTGTGAGACGCTGCCGGAACGCACCACAATCACAAAATCATTGCCCACGGGCAGACGCTCCTGCACGCGGCGAAAAGCCTCTCGCAGTCGCCGTTTCCAGCGATTGCGTACCACGGCATTGCCAATGCGCCGCGACACAGACATGCCTAGCCGTACAAGCGGTCTGCCGTCTAAAGCCTGGCTCGCATCGGCCGTGGGGCATACATATAATACCAATCTGCCGCTGGCGGCACTCCTACGAAATTCAAACACACGCGCAAAATCGGTAGGGCTGTGCAAACGCGCGTTCGTCGGAAATGTTTCGTTGGCACCCATCACCACAGCAACTGCGCCCGGGGGTTGGCTGTGCCCGCAGCCGTTTTGGCTGCGTCTAATAGCTGCTGGATCGCTTCGGGGTTAGTCGCCTCGGGAAGCACGATCTGCACCTCGGCAATCAAATCACCCCGTGCGCCGTTGGCGTGGCGCACGCCCATACCGGCAGCCCGGAGCTTTCGGCCGCTGGATGTGGTAGGCGGAATCCGCAACGCGATCGTACCCCACGGCGTCGGCACATCCACTTTTCCTCCCGCAATCGCTTCGGCCACGCTGATGGGTAGCGTGAGTTCGAGCGTGTCGCCCGTGCGACGAAACACAGGATGCGATTCCACGCCCACTTCAAAAAGCAGATCGCCCGCGGACGCACCGCCAGAGCCTGGAAGCCCCTGCCCTCGCAAACGCATTCGGCCGCCATCGGGCAAGCCCTGTGGAATCGTCACGCTGATCGTTTCGGCCTTGCCGCTGCGGTCGATGCGAACATCTGTCTTGCCACCGTCGATCGCCAGCCGAAATGGAATCTGAATCCGCGAAGTGATGTCTTGGCCGGGCACCGCAGCGGCGCGGCGCTTGCCGCGAGCCTTCGTCGCTCCGCCTCCGAAGAGATCCCCAAATCCGCCGCCGCCGCCAAACAGACTTTCCAAATCAATCTCGCTGCCGGAAAAGCCGCCGCCTGGGAATGGTCCGCCTCGCCTAGGATCAAAACCGCCGGCCGCCCCCCCCGCTGCGACGCCCTCAAACGAACTGCCGTAGCGGTCGTACATTTCCCGCTTGCTCTGATCGTTAAGCACATCAAAGGCCGTCTGAACCTGCTTAAATTTTTCCTGCGCGGATGCGTCATCGGGATGGAGATCTGGGTGGTACTTCCGAGCCAGTTCTCGGTACGCCTTACGGATGTCCTCTGCCGACGCCGTGCGCGGCACACTGAGCGTCTCGTAGTAGTCTTCCGCCATTTGGTTGCTCGTTAGTCAGGTAATCCATTGAGGATTCTACTGTCTCCGCCCCCCTCGCCAATCCCTTCGCTTGCCTCGGGCTTCGGCGTGGCAACCCGCTCTGCCAGGAAATACACTTGGGCTCGCAGCGGGGCTTCTCCAGGCCCGGGATGCTGGAGATGAAACTTTCCCTCCGAGTCCATCACACGCGCCCGCGTGTTGTCGGCCAGATACACCGGAATGATCTCTCGCAAAACGCGGGCGACCAGATCGGGCGACTGGATTGGCACCATCAATTCCACTCGCCGAAAGAAGTTGCGTGGCATCCAGTCGGCGCTGGATATAAACACCTTTGCTTCGTCATCGACCCCAAAAACATAGATCCGGCTGTGCTCTAAAAACCGGTCCACAATGCTCCGCACGCGGATTGTTTCGCTGAGGCCGGGCACGCCGGGTCGCAACGTGCAAATGCCGCGAGCAATAATGTCGATCGGCACCCCTGCCTGGCTAGCCCGATACAGGGCTTCAATCACCTTGTAGTCGACCAGTGCATTGAGCTTCGCGAAGATCCGCGATGGCTTGCCCGCGCGTGCCTTGGCCGTTTGTTCGTCGATCAATTCAAGCGTCCGGCGATGAAGATCATTGGGAGCCACGATCAGCTTCCGCCAAGCGTGCCCCTGCGAGTAGCCCGTCAGCAGGTTGAATACAGCTGAAGCATCTTCGGCGACCTGCTCGTCAGCTGTGAATAGGCCCACGTCGGTATAAAGCAGGGCCGTTGTGGGATTGTAATTGCCCGTGCCTAGGTGCACGTACCTCCGCAGGCCTTGCCCCTCATTTCGCACCACCATCGATACCTTGCAGTGAGTCTTAAGATCCAAGAACCCAAACACTACATGCACGCCTGCCCGCTCCAGCTGCCGGGCCCAACTCACGTTGTTGGCTTCGTCGAATCGAGCCTTCAGCTCCACGAGAGCCGTCACATGCTTGCCCGCTTCAGCTGCGGTGATCAGCGCGCGTGAAATCGGCGAATCGCCGCTGGTGCGATAGAGCGTCTGCTTAATGGCTAGCACGCGAGGGTCGACGGCCGCCCGAGCCACAAAGTCGACGACGGGGTCAAACGATTCGTAGGGATGGTGGAGCAAAATATCGTGATCTGCAATGGCAGCAAAAATATCGTCGCCTCTGTGCCGCAACCCGCGTGGCATGCGAGGCGTCGATGGCTTGTCGTGCAGATGCTCGTAGCCGGAAAGCTTGTGAAACTCCCACAGCGCCGTGAGGTCCAGCGGGCCATCAATCCGGTAGACCTCGCTGTAGCTGTATTCGGTCGAGCCGTCATCGCAGTGCAAATCCTCCTCGTCGATGATGGTTCGAGCCAGCGATTCGTCGGCCACCCGGGACGACACCTCGATCCGCACGGCCTGTCCTCGCTGCCGCGTCTTGAGGCGTTCCTCGATCAGCTTAAGCATGTCATCCGACTCCTGCTCCAGCAGTTCTAAATCGCTGTCTCGCGTGATCCGGAACGTAGTCCACGATTTCACGGAAAATCCACCAAACAGTTCCGGCAACCGCGCTGCGATGACATCTTCAAGCAGCACAAATCGCTGTTGCCCGGGCGTACTGCAACCAACATTCACAAAGCGGGGCAGCACCTGCGGCACCTGCACCACCGCAAAGAGCCGCTTTGGTCCCAACCCTTGTGACTGCTCCAGTTGCACCCCCAGATACAAACCTCGGTTGTGGTAGCGAGGGGATGGATGGGCTGGATCAACCGCCATTGGCGTGAGGATCGGCAACGCACGCTCGCAAAAAAACTTGTCAATCTGCGATAACTGCTGAGCATCCAAATCAACATACCGGAGCAACTCAAAACCCTCCGCTACCATCGCCGGTGCAATGCTCTCTCGCAGGCATCGATACTGTCTAGCCACAAGCTCCTGAGTTCTGGCCGCAATCCGCTGCAACTGCCCAAGGGGCCGAATGCCGTCCGGCGCGTAGTCTTGCGGGGCGCTCTCGCCAAATGCCTGCTCTCGAATCCCCGACACTCGCACCATAAAAAATTCGTCCAAATTCGAACTGAAGATTGCCAAAAACTTGAGCCGCTCCATCAGCGGATTCTCTGGGTTCTCAGCCTCTTCTAGCACCCGTAGATTGAATTCAAGCCAGCTCAACTCGCGGTTCAAAAAGCAGTCGGCACCCAGCGTGCTTTCCTTGCTCTCTTCGGGAACGATCTCTTCGATAGTTGCCATACTGTCTTGCCTTGATTCAATTGGGGTACTGACGAGACTTCATCTAGCACATCGGTTGCTCTCCAACAAAGTGTACCTTTGCCACGTTGCCACCATAGCCCTCGACTCTTCACAACGAGATCTAAACATTTCTACTCGTGACTCCGACCGCCCGACGCCTCTGTGCTTTGACGCTGTCCATGGAATGGCCCTCGATGGGACGGATGACTACCCGCCATGGGGCCGGGGATGGTGTACGGCTCTGGCGTGCAGCCTCGAGGCATCGGCCCCAAAACCCGGCAACGTGTATCCGGGCGCCAACTTCGATGATCTCTCCTACGACGAACTTATTCGAGCCAGTGCGGCGATCGCGCCTGTCATGCAGCGGGCAGCCGGCCAGCCTCTGGGACGCACCATTCTAGACGCCGTGACGGCCTCGCGACGCGTCACACGTTCCAATGCAAACCTTGGCATCGTGCTGGCTATCGCGCCGATTGCAGCTGTGTCTGACGACGCAATCGCAGCGACTCCATTTCGCCCGGAATCAATTGCTGCGGTGCTTGCAACCTTGAGTCCTGCAGACGCAACCTCTGTGTGGCGGGCAATCGCTCTGGCCCAGCCAGGTGGCATGGGCGGCCGCGACACGTGGGATGTGGCCGGTCCGGCCCCGGATCATTTACTGGCTGCGATGCATGCCGCTGCCACGTACGATCAGATCGCCCACCTCTGGGCGCACGGCTACCAAACGCTGTGCAACGGACTGGTACGCGATCTCTTGGAGGAACTGCACGCAGGGCACACCCTCGGCGATGCGATCGTGCGATCGCACCTGCGACAGTTGGCCCGCGAGCCCGACTCGTTGATCGCCCGAAAGCATGGCCTCGAATGTGCCGCCGATGTTTCGGCCCGCGCCGCTTGTGTACTGGCACAGACCGACAACTGGCGGGAGGCTACGGCCGATTTTGATCGCCACCTGCGATGGCCAGTTCGCCTCAATCCGGGCACGACGGCCGACCTTCTTGCCGCTGGGCTCTACATCCTGCTGATCGATGGCCGCCTCCGCAGATTGCTAGGCGCCACGCCCTCGCTACGATCGAGAGTTTCTTTCCCCTCGGCATAGCCTTTGGGCAGCCAGCGGGTACACTCGATATTGCAGAACTGGATCCCACGCATCCGCAGCCACAATCTATGCACGAACGCTCTGGCGAACGCTACACAGTCAAACTCCGCAAAGCTGTTCACGTCTTTTCTGCAGGCCACTTTATCACGCTGGCCAACGACCTCTGCGAAGCTCTCCACGGCCACAATTGGACCGTTGCCGCCGCGATCACTGGGCCGCCGAATCCGCACGGGATGGTGATTGACTTTATCCAGTTCCGCGACCTGCTCTCTGGCATAATCGCAAGGCTTGATCACCACATGCTGCTTCCTACGCAGAATTCCTTGCTCCACGTTGCTACAGAACAATTGGCCTCGGGCCGGGCCGAGGTGACCGTGCGATTCAAAGACCGCCGATGGGTTTTTCCAGCAGAGGAGTGCGTGCTTTTGCCCATCGCAAACACTACTGCCGAATGGCTGGCCCGCTGGATTGGTCGCGAACTCATCGGCACGCTAGCCGCCGCTGGCACACATGTCTCGAGCGGATTGGCAGTCGAGGTAGACGAGTGCCTCGGACAGTCGGCAGTATGGGAACTCATACCGCACATCCAGCCCGAATGAACACGATTCATGCATCCCCGACAACGATCTTGCCTGCGGCTTCGATGGCCAGCGAGAGCACGCGAGTGTTCACCCGAATGCGCATGAGCCCCGCACCATCTGGATTCCGCTCCACCTGCCCGACGGTTCCCAAGGCAAGGCCGGATTCGGTGAGATAGCGGAGGAATCCGGCCGACTGATCGAGGACTCGCGTCAGTTTGAATATCGACCCTGCTGCACACTCCGCCATCGACCGCGACGGCTTTTCGTCGGGCGCGTGCAAGGATTCCCCATCAACGCGTGGAATCGGGTCACCGTGCGGATCAACGTCTGGATGCCCTAGGAAACCATCGATGCGATCCACCAACAGATCGCTCACAGCATGTTCCATGTGCTCAGCCTCATCGTGCACCTCATCCCAGCTCATGTCGAGAGTGCGCAGCAGAAAAAGTTCAATGAGTCGGTGGCGCCTCAGAATGCGCAGCGCCAACATCTTGCCCGCGCGTGTCAGTGCCACGCCCTCATAGAGGCGGTGCGTAGCCAGCCTTGCTGCATCGAGTGTTTTAAGCATGCTGGTCACCGTGCCCGGCGACACGTTGAGGGCCGTCGCAATCTGCCCGGTGCTGGCGGGCTGCCCCTCCTGCGATGCGGTGAGTTGATAGATCGTTTTGACGTAGTTTTCGACTGTCAGACTAGGCACGGAGAAAACCTTTCGGAATCGGAATGTGGTGCGGCGTATGGATCGACGGAAAATCAGTCGCAAAGCTGGAGGGATTGCCGCGGGTGGCTCCTTGGAGCATTATGCCGTGCGTCCCTCGTTCGCGCCTCCTTACTCATACCGTTTTTTTGCCTCTTCTTTTTTCTCTTGTCTTGCGAGCGATCTGCATGGTACTCAACTCGCGGGCTTATGAGATTGCCGAGCGGATGATTCAACGTGCCGCCGCACTCCATGCGTCGGTGCACATTACTGCAGGCGTGCGTGTGGTGGATTGCGGTGTGCGGTCTCCTGGCGGTCTGGCGGCTGGCGTGGAGATGGCCCTTGCGGCGATGGCTGGGCGAGGGAGAGTCTGGATCGAACCCGCCGATGCGCCGCACGAGCAATGGGCTAGCATCTGGCCGAAATGCGATTGGCCGGTGGTCGCAGTGGAGAGCGATCAACCGCTGGCAGCCTGCCTCGCTTCGCAGTACGCGGGATGGAAGGTGAGCACAAAAAAATACTTTGCGATGGCCAGCGGACCGATGCGAGCGGCCATCGGCCGCGAGGAATTATTCGACGCAATCGGAATGCGAGAGCAGCCCACCGTTGCCGTCGGATTGCTCGAGGCATCCGCACTGCCGCCAGAAGACGTCTGCCTTGGGTTGGCTGCCGATGCGAGAGTCGAACCATCCAAACTGATTCTACTCGTGGCACGCACAGCGAGTTTGGCGGGCACGTTGCAGGTAATCGCACGGTCACTGGAAACGTCGCTCCATAAACTGCACGACCTGCACTTCGACCTCAGCCGGATCAAAAAGGGCAGTGGACGCGCGCCGCTGGCACCTGTGCCGAAGGACGATCTCACGGCCATCGGCCGCACCAACGACGCCATCCTCTACGGCGGGCACGTGGCTCTGGAAGTGACCGGCGACGACGAAAGCCTGCTCGAGATTGGGCCTCGCATGGTGAGCGGCGCATCGGCCGACTCCGGCGTACCATTCCTCCAACTCTTCGAGAAATCTGGCCGCGATTTCTATGCACTCGATCCAGCCTTGTTTGCGCCGGCGATGGTCGACCTGATGAACGTCACCACGGGCCGCCAACACCGCTTTGGCACAATCTCGCCAGACATTGTGACGGCTTCGTTTCAGCCATGCCCGACTGACGCGAGTGCTGCCAAAGAGGCCTGATGACGATGCGAGTAGCGATTCTGGGCGAACCCGCTGGCTGGCACGTCAGCCGCCTCGTGGCCGCGCTCCAAGCCCGCGGCCAGGAAGCAACGGTTGTGCGGTGGCACGAATTAACAGCCGTGGTCGCGGGTGCGACTGTGCCAGCGGAGCAGTTTTTGCCACCGGCTATCGATCAGGCCGACATCGTTGTGGTGCGAGGGATGCCGCAAGGGGGCTTGGAGGACGTGATCTTTCGAATGGATCTGCTGGGGCGGTTGGCTGCGCGTGGCCAGGCGATTATCAACAGCCCGCGAGCCCTTGAACTGGCCATCGACAAATACCTCTCCCTGGCAAAACTGGCCGACGGCGGCGTGGCGGTGCCCCACACGATTGTGGCCCAGAATCCTGCGGCCATCCAGCAAGCTTGGCAGTCGCTGGGCTGCGACGCAGTCATCAAGCCACTCTTTGGGTCCTGCGGCCGAGGCATCCAACGGCTCTCCACCCGCGAATCGCTGGAGCCTTATATCGAGGCTGCCACAGCGCGTGGCAACGTAGCCTACCTCCAGGAATTCGTGCCGCATGCAGGATGGGATGTACGGATCCTGCTCGTGGGGAAACGCGCGTTTTCAATGCGTCGAGTGTCGGCCCGGGACTGGCGCACAAACGTGGCCCGAGGTGGCCGACCAGAGCCATTTTCGCCCCCCCAGTCTTGGATCGATCTGGCTCGTCGCTCGGCCACACTTTTAGAAACAGAAATTGCGGGCGTGGATCTGCTGCCAGCCAACGACGGCCGACTTCTCGTTATTGAGATCAACGCCGTGCCTGGATGGCGGGGCTTGGAACGGGCCACCGGCACCGATATTGCCGCAGCGGTTGCAGAGCACCTCAAACGCTCATTCAATCCGGAAAAACCGGTTTTCTAGGCCACCCCAAGCAGGACAGTTGGGATATGCGACTCAATCGAGCTGCCTGCTTTCTGCGCAGCAGGGCGAATGCCTTGCAAACAGGCACCACTGCCTGAAAATAAGTCTGCGCCTGTTCGCGTGACGTAAGTCGTTATTTTACAAGCACTTATCGCTATCACTTGACAGCACTGACAGCATCCAAGCGAACGAGAGACCGAAGTGCGTCTCTACCATTCCGGCCGATGGCTGAACCCAATCCCAGGGAAGGGCGATTTTGATGGCGACAAGGACGAACACCACAGTGAATACCAGTGAAGGCCAAGTCGCCCCTGAAAAGAACCGGGGAGGAAGATCCGGCACGGCCGACCATGCCGCCACGGCAGTCCTGCAGGTGGCTGAACGGCTGTATCGCATGAACAATCTAGAGTGGATCGTCTTTTTTCGCGAGGTGCTCGGGGTGGAAGGAATCGTTCGGCGGACATTCGACGACCCGGCCAGCCTGATCCGTTTTGAATGTTCGCCTCAATACGCCCGAATTCGGGAAATGCTCGACGAACTACGCAGCCGCCAGCCCGCCGAGCCAGATCGCACGAGCGATCGCAGCGCCCTGCGGGTGGTGACGGTTCGAATGCCTCGCGTGCTTCACGAAACACTCAAGGCCGAGGCCGGAGACATGCGGGTGAGCATCAACACCCTGTGCATTTCAAAGCTCCTCAAACTGCTCGACGAGGAAGGCCGAGTGGACTTGGAATCTATTCGCAGCAGTCGCCTCGGAGGAGCCGATTCTGCCGATGATCAATCTGCCGCTGACGTCTCGTTGAGCAGCCCTGGAAAGGGGTCGAAAAAAGGGAGGTAGGTTGATGTGGGCTTCAAACCTTCAGTTGCTCTTCATTTTAAATCGGAAAAAAGGACTGGAGCGGACCTGTAAGCCGGGTTCTGTGCTTTGCGTCTTTGAGCGCCACGCAAAGCGATGACCATTTCTCTAGGACGCCGGTTGCCCGACGCCTCCAGCAGCCGACCCGGAAGTGGGTGCGAAACGGGCCGTTTCGCGTCGGACCCGAAGGTCCGAACTTCTTCCTGCTTGGCCTTACTCCCAATGGGGTTTACCGAGCCAGGCCGGTCGCCCGGCCTGCTGGTGAGCTCTTACCTCACCGTTTCACCCTTACCGACGGGAATGACCCCGCAGGCGGTTTGCTTTCTGTGGCACTTTCCCTGACCTTGCGGCCGGTGGGCGTTACCCACCACTGCACCCTACGGAGCCCGGACTTTCCTCCCGCCAAAAAAAGCCGTTGTGCCCGAAAGCACCTCGTCTATTCTCCAGCCAGCGATCATCCGACCCACTCCAGTCCCTCAATTTTCCTGAACTTATATTTTTTGCTGCACAGCATCTAAAACGATCTTTTTAAACTCACTGTACGAATGTTCGCAGGCGCGCTCACATCAACGTATACGCATCAGCCTATATACATCAAATAACCGGCGGACGCACTCCGTTGCAAAAACATTGACCACGTGCCCACGATGCATTACCCTTCTATTGTTAGGACTTGATGTGCCCCGAGAAACTTGATAGCACGGAACATCCATTATGACTCCCTATGGCGAATTGCAACCGATTGGTGGCGGGGACCCAATCCCGCTGCTCAAGACTCCTCTGGCCGTTGGCCGACGGGAGGAATCCGACATTGTGCTGCGGTTCCCCAACGTATCGGGCAGCCATTGCGAGCTCTCGCTGGTCGATGGCTACTGGTATGTCAAAGATCTGGGTAGCAGCAATGGCACGAAAGTGAATGGCAGTCGGGTGAGCGAGCAACGGCTGGAGCCGGGCGACACTCTCTCGCTAGCAAAGCATGAATACGAAGTTTGCTACGAACCTGCGCGGCTAGGAGCTACGGCCCAACCCGAAGAAAAAACAGTCGCAAAAGACCTGTTTAGTCGATCGCTGCTCGAGACAGCCGGACTCGAATCCGTACGGCCTACAGACACCACGGCTGTTTCGAGCCGAAAACGCAAGTAGACGGCAAACAATGCTGACGCCCTGCTAGACTTGCAGCATGCCAAAACCCCGCAAGTTTCGCGTTGATCTGCGGAAGAATCGTTCGTCACGGTGTCGCAGTGGCAATCTCACCCGTTCGATCGATGCCTTTCCAGAGTCTACGGCCGACATGGCTGCTTCGGAAAGAATCTCCGGCAAGGGAGATCTCACCCGCAAACGCACCGTTATCCTCCAACAGCCATCTGCTGAACGCACCGACGGATTTGGGTTTCAGCCATTCACGGCAGAAACATGGCGAGGGCAAGTACTGTTGGTCTACGGCCTCGAGAGCTTTGTCCGCGCCACCGATGGCACAGTGGTGCGATGCACAACTCGCCGCCTCCTCCGCACGCTCTCTACCGATCAGCGGCACCCCGTAGCAGCGGGCGATTGGGTGGCCGTGCTAGGCCGAGGCGATCGGGCTGCTGGCGGCAGCGGGAGCGATGCCACGATCCAATCAATCGAACCCCGTCGCAATTCCCTCTGCCGTTCCAGCCGCCGCAGACGCCACGTAATTGTTGCCAACGTAGATCAGGCATTGATTGTTGGCAGTGCCTCGCTGCCACACCTCAAACCCGCGCTCATCGATCGGTTTATCGTGGCCGCAGAGTCGAGCGGCATTCGCCCGATCATCTGCTTGAATAAAATCGACTTAGTCGATCCTGCCAGCCTCGTTCCGCTGGCAGGCGTCTACGCCCGCATGGGCTATCCCGTTGTGCTCTGTTCGACGGTTACAGGTTGCGGAATGGCTCGGCTGGAGCGGCTGATCGCAGGCCGCATCACGGCAATTGTGGGACAAAGCGGCGTTGGAAAATCATCGATCCTCAACGCACTCGAACCGCAACTGACGCTGCCCGTGGCCGATGTCAGTCGAGACAACGATAAGGGCCGCCACACCACCACCACTGCTCGATTGATCCCGCATAGCCGCGGCGGCTTCTTCGTTGATACGCCAGGCGTGCGGCAGTTCCAACTGTGGGAGCTTGTGCCTGCCGAGGTCCCTGCGGCGTTTCGCGATCTGCGGCCGATCGCCAACTTCTGCCGATTTCCAGACTGCACCCACACCCACGAAGCCGACTGCGCCGTCAAGAATGCCGTTGCCGACGGCCTCCTCGACACACGGCGATGGCAGAGTTGCTGCCATCTTGCGTCGCAGGCCGAACACGACGAAGAGGAGTCCGAGGAGTGAACAACCGCACTCGCACCAACAGCGTGGAGAGCGAACGGGCCGTGCTCGTCGGAGTATTACTCGATACACCAGCCGATCCAGACCATCCACTGGACGAACTGGCGGGCCTGGCTTCGACAGCCGGCGCCAGCGTAGTCGCCAAACTCACGCAGCGGCGGGCGCGGCCCGACCAGACCACATACCTTGGCAAGGGGAAGGTTGTGGAATTAGCCGGACTCGTTGCGAGGCACGACGCTGATGTCGTCATATTCGACAACGATCTGTCTGCCGCGCAGACCAGAAATCTCGAACGCGACTTACAAACCAAAGTGCTCGACCGCTCCGAGGTGATCCTCGATATCTTCGCCGCCAGAGCCCGCACCTATGAATCGCGTCTGGCAGTCGAACTGGCGCAGTTGGAATATTCGCTGCCCCGACTGAAGCGTTTGTGGACGCATCTTTCGAGACTCAAGATGGGGATCGGGATGCGCGGCCCTGGTGAAAAACAGCTCGAGGTCGACAAGCGTCTTGTTGAAAAACGGATTCACGACCTCAAACAGGAACTCCTAGAAATCCACGGTCGCAAGGGGCGGCAGGTAGCCGCACGGCACAACTCTCTGACCGTGTCGCTCGTCGGCTATACAAATGCCGGCAAAAGCACACTCCTCAACATACTCACCGGCTCCGATGAACTGGCCGAAGACAAACTCTTTGCAACGCTCGACACCCGCACGCGGCGATGGCGACTGCCCGGCTGGGGTTCAGTGCTCCTGAGCGACACAGTAGGATTTATCAGGGACCTCCCACACAGGCTGATCGCTAGCTTCACCGCAACGCTGGAGGAGGCGCGTCAGGCTGATCTCTTGCTGCACATTGCCGACGCTTCAAGTCCTCTGGTGGATTCGCAAATCACCGCGGTGCGAGCCGTGCTCGCCGAACTCAATGTGGACGAGAAAAACACGCTGCTTGTACTCAATAAAATTGACGCCGTCGGAGATCGCGTTGCACGAGGCATGCTGCTCGATCGCTATCCGCATGCGGTACCTCTCTCCGCACGCACTGGGGAATGCATGACGGACTTCTTGCGAGCCGTAGGCGACTGCCTCGGTGCTGGTTTTCGAGATGTCGACATCGAAACCGAATCAGGAAATGGCCGGCTTCTTGCCTGGATCGGGGCGCACGGCGAAGTGCTCTCCCGCCACTTCGCGAACGAACGAGTCACGATTCACTGCCGCCTGCCGGCCGCAATGCTCGGCCGCATCGCCCCCGCCGAGGCGGTCGTGCGCGTGCATGTGTCGCCGTCCGAACGATCCACTGTGCACCCATCTGTTCCATGACACTTTATTCATGACGTTTCAGCTGCCGCCAAAGTTGTTGTCCGTGGAGCCGCTCGTGCCACTCATGGCCATAGCGTGCCCCTCGTGCCATACCGCGCTGGCCGTGAACGTTGATCTCTCGGGACACATTGCCGAGTGTCCGCTATGTACCATGGTGTTTCTCGTGCCACCCACGGCCGCCAATGCTCTCCCGCCGCCGCAGTCCGCTCCCGCCGTTTTAGAACCGCGGGGCGAGCTTGAGTTTTCGGAGCCGATAAAATGTATCGACAACGGTGCGCAGATGATCCAATTGCATCGACTGACTCCGGAGGAAAAAGCTTCCCGTCGCGCACGACGCAATCTCATCATGCTTCTGGTGGGCGTGACTATTCTCGTGGCGATTGTGCTTATTCTGGGCACGAAATAATCGCAGCACGCATTCAGGCCAACGTCTCGCCAATCGCAAGCAAGGCTTCGGCGTCTAAACAGAGGCTATTCGATTCGAATAGCTTTGAAATTGCAGTACGATGAATTTTTATTTTTATGCTGCCGATGCCCAAAGCCCCGTAGACGATTGCGCCTCCACTCTGCTGCGACTTATCTGCAGACACAATCCCATCCACACCCGCTGGGGGCACGGCGTTTAAATCGATGAGCACCCTGGCGCGGCTGGCAAGCAATCGCCCCGCCGCATCGAGCATCACTGTGCCAGCAGCGCCGGCCGACACAATCAGATCGGCTTTTTCAATCGCCGTCCCAAAGGCACTCCCTGCTAAAGACACGTCGACTGTTGCAATGGCTTCCAGCCTCGCTTCAGGCACCGCCGCCGCGATTCTCTCGCACACTGCCTTGGCGCGTTCGAGCGACCGCGATGCCACACCAACAGCCACTCCCTTGCCAGCTAAGAGCCTCGCCACTCTCTGCCCCACGGGGCCCGTTCCGCCAAGCACAAGTGCCCGGCAACCGGTTGCTAACTCTGGATCACCCAGCGGCAGATGCCGTGCAGCAGCCACCACCGCGGCGCTTGCCGTCGTGTTGGCACCAGCAGGATCGAGCATCACGCTCACTCGCACCGGCCCGAAGAAGGTGGCTCGAACCCGGTCGTAGACAAGCTCGGCAACCTGCATATCCGACCCACCAATAAAGATGGCGGTTGAAGCCAAACCGCTACCTCCCCGCGTGAACATCGCGCCGTGCACGAGCGGCACGGCTGAGTCGGGAGTCACGCCACCATGCTGCAGGAGCACCTCCGCACCAGCATCGATCGCAACAATCGCATCAAACGAACTGGCTTGAGGATCGCAATCGAGCTGAATCAAGATGCGTTGAACGGGCATGAATGCCTCCCCATGAATACCTCCCAACAAATACTTGGAAGTGATGGCGAAAAAAAAGAGGGCCGCGGCTTCGAACTACAAACGAGTTCCAAGGCCACGGCCCTCCTGTGTACCTGCCTTAGAAACCGCGGAACGGATGGGCCGCCTTATCTTTGCCTGCGAGCATCTCGTCAACAGAGGGCTTCCCCTTCATCGCGCTGGCAATGGCTTCCATCGTGGCCTGATAGTTGAAGTCGTAGATCTTCTTGTCATCGACAGCGAGCCAATGAATAAAAACACCGCAGACAATGACAAGACTCTCGGCATCGCTCTTCGGAATGACGCCCGCAGCAACGCTGTCGGCGACCGCCTTGGCGACCGCAGCCTGCGCCGGGCCAAACATCTGCACAGCCTGCTTGGCTCCCTTGATCGTTACCTTCGTAATCATTACGGTCGCCGGCTTGACCGCCAGATTCGGCGCAAGCACGGCCAGCAAGTTTGAATGACCTTCGCTCTGTCGAGCCAAAGCGTTGGCGAAGGCATTACCAACTGGGCCATCTTTGCTACCAATCAACAGATCGATATGGGCAATTTCGTTGCCCTCGCCGCTGAGTGCTTCGCCAATAAACATCGACATAGTCCCTGTCTCCTCAAAAAAGTAAGGCCAGGCCGCCCGAGCAACCGTTGGCCGAAATCATTGCCGATGCATCCACGGCACGGGCCGAAAGACTACCATTTCAGCCAGCAGGTACAAAGCCTGCTTGCGCTGTGGTGCGATCCCAGTGCGATTGCGCCCGCTCAACAACCGCACTCCATGGCTCTGCACGACTTCTCCGCTCCGCGACTTTCTTCAGCCAACACCGATCGCCGGCCGCTCGTTGTGCTCGGCGCAAGCGTCCGAGCGATGTCTTCTTCGGCCACCCAAGCTGGATGGAACGTCTATGCCGCAGACCTCTTTTGCGACCTTGATCTCCTCGCAACTGCTGTCACCGCCCGGCGCGTAGGGGAAGATGTTGGTGGCTATCCCGCCGGACTGGCAGAGTGCGCCGCTTGGTTTCCTGATGCTCCGTGGTGCTACACAGGTGCGATTGAAAACTATCCTGCCCTGATCGATCAGATCGCAGCGCTTCGACCGCTGGCAGGCAACACTGGTGGCATCGTTCGTCGAGTGCGAGATGCGGCCACACTGGGCCGAGTGGTGCGACAGGCTGGACTGCGATTCCCCGAGACATCTTCCACGCCCGCTGGCATTCGCACGGATGGTTCGTTTGTGCAAAAGCCCATCGCCAGCGCCGGCGGCCGAGGGGTAGCGCGATGGACCGCTTCGCTGGCTCACCATTGGAAAGCGGCACAGAGCGACTTCCCGGCCGCGCCGCCAACAACGCTATGGCAAAAATGGATCGATGGAGATTCCATGGCGGCTGCGTTTATCCTGTCGCCGCGATCTGCCCGAATGATTGGAATGAGCCAGCAACTCGTTGGCCAGTCGTGGTGCCACGCACCCCCGCACGCCTACTGTGGGTCGATCCACGTGCCGCTTACTTCGATCCAAGCCACGACACATCGCCAGCTCACTCGCTTGGGGCTCGTACTGTCGCAGGAATTCGGTCTGCTCGGTGCAGTCGGAGTGGATCTTGTCGTGGACCCTGAGGGAAATGTAACGGTGATCGAAGTCAACCCACGGCCCACAGCCTCCATGGAGCTTATCGAACGAGCCAACGGGGTATCGATTGCGGAGGAACACCTTTTTGCTTGTGGCTTTTCGACGACGGTGTCAGCAGCCACCCACACGCCATGGCCAGCCCACGCGAGCGCGGCAGAGGAATGTGGTCCCTATTGGTCCAAGGCCGTGCTGTTTGCCCGCCACGACATCGCTGTCAAAACAGCATTGCAAGACCAACTGCTCTGCCAGTGCCTAGCGTGGTCGAAAGCAAACGGCGGCGGCTGGGCCGCGATCGCC
>Ga0114978_10000537_pt1 | contig 32360 bp, 28 predicted proteins | sample S_140212_EF_Meta_FD_87027 | JGI IMG/M metagenome (GOLD analysis project Ga0114978, IMG submission 87027) | Freshwater microbial communities from Lake Simoncouche, Canada to study carbon cycling - S_140212_EF_MetaG | ecosystem: Environmental > Aquatic > Freshwater > Lake | place: Lake...
CTTACACCCCCTGCTGAAGTGGCTGGTCATGGATGGCTATGGCTTCCATGAAGGCTATTTTCACTGGAAGAACTGGTCACCAGCATCCCTTCAACGCCCCCGATTCCATGGGTACGCCTCGCGCGCCTTTGATCAGGGTCTGGGACGCTGCCTGTGGTTTGTCGCCGGGGGAGATGTGGCACGCCTCGCGACATTAATCCTGGCTTACGAACGTGACCGGCAACCCGATCTTTGGAGCGGTGTTGGATTGGCCTGTGCTTACGCTGGAAAGCCCGACCGGTCCGAACTTGAATTCCTCATGCATCGGGCTCAGCCGCATCTGTTGCACTTTCAACAGGGGGTCACCTTTGGTGCCGAAGCCCGCGAAGACGGAAATATCCCCGCCTCGCATACCGAGCAAACCTGTCAAATTGTACTCGGGTGCAGTGCCACCGCCGCATCCCAAATGACCTATGACGCGATTCCCGCTGTCACCATCGATACCACATTACCCAACGATTCCACCCCCGAATCGCCATCTGTCCCCTCCTACGAAATCTGGCGGTCACAAATTCGTGGACTGCTCAAGCAGGAAGTTGTCTCATGCTGATGAACATTCGCGCCAGCCAATGGGTCGCACTCGGGCTGGTTCTTGGTTCGTATTACTGCGCCCGCGAAACGCGAGTTGATCCCGCCGAAAAGCAGGGGATCTCATCGCGATTTCAGTTTCAACGACAGGAAATTGCGGTCGATCCCTTCGCTTCCGAGGGACTCCGCACCACCCGCAAGGTCCACCCGAGCCTCGAACGAATCAAGTCGTGGGTCTCTGCCACCGGTGCCGCCGCAACACTCGCCGACCTCGACGGCGATGGCCTCGAAAACGATCTGCTGTTGGTGGATACCCGCGTTGATCGCGTCGTCATCGAACCTTGTCCGGGGACGGGTGACCGATTTCCACCGTTTAGCCTGACGGTGCGGGGCCTGCCGTTCCGGTCTGAGGCTATGTCGCCGACGGGGACACTGGTTGGGGACTTCAACGAAGATGGCCTGGTCGATGTGCTGGTCTATTATTGGGGACGGACACCCGTACTCTTCCTGCGGCAGTCGGCCGATTCGCTCGACGATCAGTCCTTCACCCCTCAGGAATTGGTCGCCATCGAACCGGGGTCCGAACCACTCCGCTGGTTCACCCATGCGGCCACGCAGGCCGACATTGATGGGGATGGGCATCTCGATCTGATCGTCGGCAACTTCTTTCAAGACGGTGCCGATATTCTCAACGAACAGGGGACCGGGGTCGCCACCGTGATGCACGCCGGAAAATCCAAGGCGACCAATGGAGGTGGGGCAAAACTGTTCTTGTGGCAGCCGACCTCCTCGGCCACACCGCAAATCACTCAGTTCCGCAATGCCAGTGAAACGCTGGAACGACTCTGCGGGAAAGGCTGGGTCCTGGCGGCAGGAGCGGTCGACATGGACCGGGACGGACTCCCCGAGATCTATCTCGCTCATGATTTCGGCCCCGACCGCCTGCTGCATAACAGGTCAAAACCGGGACACCCCGAGTTTGCCCTCTGTGAAGGGGTGCGGACCATGCTGACCCCCAAATCCTTTGTACTGGGGCGCGATTCCTTCAAAGGGATGGGAATGGGGTTTGGCGATGTCAACAATGACGGCTTGTTTGATATCTACGTGAGCAATATCGCCGACGAATGGGCGCTGCAAGAGAGTCATTTCCTTTGGACCAGTACCGGCCGGACCGAAGAGTTTCAAAAAGGGATCGCCCCGTTTGTGCAGAGCAGCGAGCGATATGGGCTTTCTCGCAGTGGCTGGGGCTGGGATAGCCGGCTCGCCGATTTTGATAACGACGGAAAACTCGAAGCGGTCCAGGCGACGGGATTCGCCAAAGGGACGATTTCGGATCCAGGAAAACTCTCGGCGATCGACCAGGGGCTGTACCGCCTGGGGTTGCTCAAACACGGAATTAATCGCTGGCCCGAACTGCAGGCGCTGGGGACCACCAACGATCGGATGATTCATGATCCCCGTTTCTGGCCCAAATTCACCCCTCCCACGGCCGACCTGAGTGGCTACAGCGTCAACCCCTTTTACGCACAAGCCGACTCAGGCCGGTTCGTGAATATTGCCGCAGAATTGGGGATCAACGACTTTTTCAATACTCGCGGAATCGCGATTGCCGATGTCGACGGGGATGGACGTCTCGATTTCGTCTATGCCAACCAGTGGGACCCGTCGGTCTATTTTCATAATGAGAGCGCACCACAGGACGGGTCGCCCCGTAACGGGTTTCTGGGTCTGCATGTGCTGATCCCACTGGATCCTGCCGATCCTCGTCCGCTCAGCATCACGCCGGGCCACCCCGATCACCCGTTGTCGACACGACGGGCCATCGGTGCGACGGCGAAACTGCGCTTACCCAACGGCCAGATCCGCATCGCCCAGGCGGATGGGGGGAGTGGTCATTCGGGGCGAGGAAGTCAGGCGATTCATTTTGGACTGGGACTGGGGACATCCCCTGCCGCCAGTCACGAGATCGAACTGGAATGGCGGACGATCGAGGGCCGAATGCAATCTACTGTCATTCAGGTTTCCCCTGGCTGGCATACCGTTTTACTGGGAACAATTGAAAATCCTCTCGAGAAAGGAGCGGCTCTGTGAGCGCCATTTTGTCCAAAACAACGATTGCCTCAAACGCAACCATGACTCCCACGACCATGACTCCCAACGCCACGCTTTCGCTGTATCCCCAGCAGAATGCCGCATTCCGTTTGTTCGCCTTATGGTATTTCATGATTCTAATGACCCTGTGGAATATCGCGGGTCATACATTTCTGGGTTTCGAGCAAGCCTGGATCCATCCGATCGTTGCGGTCTTGACCGCCTGTGCGACCCAGTTGCTATTGGAATGGATCGAGGCGCGTAGTGTTTGCCGAAACCCCCGGTTTTCCGGGTCAATCGCCAATTTCGCCAATTCTCTCCCTGCGCCCGCCATTTCCGGATTTGCGTGCGCGATGTTGCTCTATCCCAATAACCGAATCGCTCCGATCGTCTTTGCTGCCGTCGTGTCGATTGCTTCGAAGATCCTGATTCGGGTTCGATTAGCCAACGGGGCTCTGACCCACTTTATCAATCCCTCGAACTTTGGGATCGTAGCAACGTTATTGTTATTTCCTGCGATCGGACAGGCTCCCCCTTATCAGTTTACCGAAAACATTACCGGATTCTGGCACTGGGCATTGCCAGCCGCGATTCTATTCACCGGGATTATCGTGCATGGCTTTGCCACCGGACGGCTGACGCTGTGCCTCGCTTGGCTAGTGGCCTTCGTGTTGCAAGGAGTGTTTCGAGCCTGGCTGGCGGGAAACGACTGGTATGTTCCGCTGATGCCGATGTCGAGTGCCGGGTTTATTCTGTTCACGCTGTATATGATTCCCGACCCAGCCACGACCCCGATTGCTCAAGGACGGCAAATCCTGTTTGGAGCGTCGGTCGCGCTGGTCTATGCCTTGCTGCAATTGTTCCACGTCGTCTTCGGCCTGTTTCTGGCGTTAACCTTCGTCACTTGTGTTCGCGGGTTAGTGATTGCCGTCTCAGGGGCTCTCCTTGCTCGAAAAGCAGCGAAGGCCGCGAGTCGCGTTGATTGGGATCGAGAAGCATCGCTGCAAGGGATTCCAGGTGCCGTGACGAACTGAGGATCACGAACTGAGGATGAAGAACTGAGGATGAAGAACTGAGGATGACAGGTGGAGGATTGCGGGTGGATAAATATTGTTTTCGACCAGAGATCACGTTTGAAGAGACCAACTTAGTTGGCAATGTCTACTTTGCCAATTTTGTTCGCTGGCAGAACGAATGTCGGAATGAGTGGTTCAGGGAGACATCCATTGACCGCTACCGGGATCTATTTCAGGGTGATTTGCGGCTGATGGTGACCGAGCTGGATTTACGGTTTCACGATCCGGCGGGGGCAACCTTGGGGGATCTGCTGGAAGTCGAGATGATGGTCGACCGCGCTGGGCCGCAATGCTGGAAAGCGGGGTTCGAGATGCGTCGGTGTGCCGTACCGGGCTCGACAGCCGCCGCAGCGATTCTGGCCACCGGGCACCAGCGTTTCAGCTTGGTCGAACGAGCAACCCCAGCCATTTCCGTCCCTGGCAGAAGCGACAGAACAGCACCCCGCAATTCTGACATTCCGCTAGCCGATGCCAGTGACAGTACCACTGGGATTGCAACGGGTATGAACACGGACACACTCGTTCCAGGCAGACCAGAATCCACTCCTGCAGTACCATCTCTCCGGGGGCCGGCGTATGTGACACGGTTTCCGGTCGGTCTCGATACCTGTCCACGCGGAGCTCATTTCGAGGCCCTGGATCTGGTTCGCTGGCAGGGGAAATGCCGGGAACGTTTTTTGACCGAGCACGCACCTGGGATGTTGTCTGGCGTGGCGACGGGAATGCTGGCGCTGCACACCAATCAAGTCGGCTACGAACTCATCCAGGACATCAGTCCCACCCCCGAGGGATCTGTTCAACTCGAAATGCGAATGACCGAGCTCAAGTCGCGTTTAACGGTCTGCTTCGATTACGGACTCATCCGTGACCCCAACCAGCCCGGATCGATCGAATGGTTTGCTCGAGGAATGCAGGTCTTATGCTGCAAGCGACGAACGGCCGATCACCATTTCACCGCCTGCGTCTTCCCCGCCGAGATGCTGCGAGCCTTGCGGCCATTTGCTGAGTCCGATCGGTTAAGAGACGCAGTCGACGACCTGTTGAGTCATCAACCTGAGCAGCGGGATACAAACGGACATAGGGAAACCAAGGGGCACACGACTTATCAAGTTTTGAAGTAAAAGATTGTATAGAATCAGATTAATGTTTATTGAGTCCCCACCCGTGTGTTCGGTCCATACACCCCGCGTCGGTACGTGCAACAACGAGCAGCTAACCCCACCGCTCCTCGACCGATTCTCAGGCTTAGTGCTTCGTGCCACTGCTTGTCCGCTCGGGGACAAGCAGTGCCGAACGTCGCTTTGCCCGCAACCAAAAAGTCACCGATCCCGGTATGACGATGTCATGTCACCAAACAACAAGTCAAAGACGAAGATCAATGCTTCTCCGCAGACTCCGAAGCAGTGCCACTCCGCCCCTCCGCCAGGATTCGTTCCAACGCGGAATCATCGTCGTCTATCCAAAAAATCTGAGACCGGCCATGACCACGATTGAGTGCATGTTCAAATCCGCCCGCTTCATCGACTCGTCGTGGTCGTGGCATCCAATCAGTTTAAGAATTCGTTAATTGGCTGTCGATGAGTTTTGACCCCGTTGATTTCTCTCAACCTAGCCATCATCGCTTTGCGTGATGAGGCTCGGTCGTGAACCAAACAATCGTTCAAAACCAATGTTTTTGTGTTTTTGAATGTAAGTCAACGTGAGTCATACAGCGAATTTAAGGGTTTTTCGGTTCTTATAACGCCGGTTTTGCCTAATCGATTTTCTGTCCGAATCTGTCTGAGAATGTTAATCCGCATAGGTTTGCGGCGAGCCCCGAATGATCACAGTCTTGTGACCGAGTCACATCACGCGGAGAGGCTGTCATTTTTGGCATTTTATCGACAATTTTTACTCGTTTAGGGCTCGTGCGAGACTAACTTGACTAAATGAGGGTTATCGGTTTGGGGTCAATTTATAATTCCATTTGCCATGAAATGAATGTCTTGTTAGGTTAAGTTGTGCGGTTTCTTTTGTGCTGATGGTTCGTCCGATTTGATATGACGCCGTGTCGAATTCGGCTTGAACTTTGAGACCTTGTTTTGTGGTTGTTTTGCTGATCAGATTAACGATGACCTCGTGGCTCACGAGTGGTTGTCCTCGCCAATTTTGCGTGATGTGACAGAACATTCGATTTTCGATTTTATTCCATTAGCTGGTTCCCGGCGGCAGATGGCGTACCGCCAGTTTCAACCCGAGTTGATCGGCCAAGTCTTGCAGCGCTACCTTCCACAACCGCGATCGGCAACTGTTACTGCCACCACCGTCTGCGGTAATCAGCAATTCGGTCGCCTTGGGGAAGCGTTTGCGGCCCATCCGTTTCCACCAGCGTCGAACCGCCTGTGCAGCAAATTGGGTTGTGTCGTGGTCAATGCCGACGCTCACCCACCCCTCATTATTCGTGACATCATCAACGCCATACGGAATCAACGCCATACGGCATCGCCTTCCCCAGAGTCTTGTCGATGAAATCGTGGACCCGGACTTCCAAGGGTTGTCCAGTAGGATGCCATTCACGGCCCGCATTCTTGAAATCTCCGACTAATTCCTTCTTTTTTGTATCAATCGAAATTACTGGCTGCCTGCGTTTTTGGAAATTCTTGACCGTCGCGTTGATGAACTCAAATTGTGCATTCCGGTCAGGGTGCTGCCCTCCTTCGCGAGTCATTCGATTTCCTTGCAGGCTGTATCCCGCTTCTCGCAAAAGATCCGCGACGGAGCGAGGGGAAATCACGTACTGCTGCCGGTTGAGTTCCACTGCCAACTGTCGCACGCTTTTGCACGTCCATCGCAACGGCGACTGTGGGTCGCCGCGTGTCGAAGGTTCCACCAAAGCCTCCAGCGCCGACATCAACCCCGGTTGCTGGTCGATCAACCGTCGTCGGCCACCTCCTGAACGCCGGACCCGCGTCGAACCCGATTCCTCGTCGGCCAGTTCTGTCAAACCAACTCGAATCGTATTCCGAGACACCCCCGTTGCCAAAGCTACTGCAGAAATCCCGCCTCGTCCCAACGATGCCGCCTCCACGGCTACCCAGCGGCGACGCGACCGCTCATTCGGCGTGGATTCCATCGCTTTGTATTTCACGCGCAACCAATCTAGGATCTTTATGTCTGGCATGCCCGATATCTGACAGATTTCCGGAAATCGGTAGATGCCAAATTGGTCAAGTTATTTTTGCACGAGGCCTAACGTCGCTTGAACGTAAAAGAACTCTCGTCCTTCGACTTCAATCATACCTGGGACCGTGCGATTCATGTGACCTCAATTGCTTCAGGGCATCACGAAAACGAGGACGGGCACCGCAGACGGAGCCAGTCCCCGTTTTCGCTTGCTGGCTCATTGAATCAAGGCGGCTTCCGCGACCAATCCTGGCCCGAAACCGATCGCTACGCAGGGGCCGACTGCCCCTCGTTCGCGTAAGCAATCGAGCACAAACAGGACCGTGGGGGATGACATATTCCCGTGAGTCCGCATGATCTCGCGTGAGACGCTCAGCGCTGCGGGTGGGATCGACATCGCTTCGGCGAATGCGTTGAGAATTCGCGGACCACCGGGATGTACGGCCCACGTGACAATCTCGTCAGGAGTCAGGCCGTTGCTCGCCAGCCAGGTCGTCATCCAGTCGCGCAGGTGCAATGCGAGTAATCCCGGCACGCGGGACGAGAGCGTCATCCGGAAACCGTGATCGCCGACTCGCCAAGTCATCGCATCGGCGGAATCGGGCAGCATCATCGAACCGTTGTCGATCAGCCGTGAGAGCGATCTCGGATGATGTCGCGGACTGACTTCGCTGGAACCTGTGGAGGGACTCGGGTCCGCTTGAACAACACAAGCCGCGCTGCCGTCGGCAAATAGCGAATTCGCGACAATCTGTTCCGGGTCCCAGCCGTATTGGAAATGCAGACTACAAATTTCGACGCAACAGATCAGCACGATCGCTTGCGGATCGGCGGCAACAAAAGCGCGCGCCACACGCAGGGCATTCAAGGCGGCGTGGCAGCCCATAAAGCCGACTTGCGTTCTGGCGACGGTCGGACGCAAGGGAAGTTCGTTGATCAATGTAAAATCGAAGCCTGGTGCCGCGAACCCGCTGCACGTCACCGTGATCAGGTGCGTGACCGCGGCTGCGGAAACGCCGCTCTGCTTGAGGGCCTGTCTCGAGGCGGTCATCGCCAAGGGCCCGGCCTCTTCCGCAAAGCGTCGCAGGCGCACTTCGGTCGTTGGGCCATGTGGAAACTCTTCGGAAAGTGGAGGATAAAAGGATTGTCGCTCGGTCACCGGTCCATCGGCCCGATCGAAGATCACGCTGCCGCGTGTGTTCACACCCGACATGCGATATAGGACGCTCAGCATATGAGCCTGTTCCGATGTCGCCGAACAGAACTGGGCGGCCACTTCACCCGCCTCATCCTGTGCGAGGTGATGTGCGGGGACTGCGGTTCCGATACCTGAAATCACGACTTGCATTCGTCAGCCAACTTTCCCTGTTCGCGATGAGAATTGACCCGTTCGATGATTTGCCGGGTCAGCCAGGGCCATGCCGCGAATGCGGACATCGCCATCGAAGTCAATGATTGTGATCGGAGCATCCGCGTCCAGACGCGACAAAACCGTTGTCGCGATTGGACCAGTCGCCGGTAGTCTCGCTTCCAGCCGATTTCCATCGCCGGAGACCACTGGCTTTGAGAGACTGCTTGCCCGACCCAGTGAGTCACCTGCCGGGCCGTGAGCAGTCCCCACGCCATCCCTTCACCCGTGAACGGCTCCACGTAGCCCGCCGCATCGCCGATTAAAAAAACTCGACGACTCGCCACCGGTGTTGTGGTACGTGTCAACGGCACTGTCCCCTGCCATTCTGCTGTGAGCAGTTGTTTCGGGACCGGAAACCCCGATTTTTCCAACAGGCATTGCGTGGCGACGCCGGGTGAGCCGTGACGACGCAAGTATTCGCGATCGAAAGCTCCCGCGACGTTCAGCCGTCCGTCTTCGACCCGCACCAGACCAGCATAACCTCCAGATCCCGTCCCCATCCAGATTGTCCCGGGCGCATAGTCGGCGCTGCTCTCTTCGATCACACAGCCAGCACCTACTCGGGACGAAGCCGCCACGCGGGTCGTCCACTCGCCCGATTCGGATAAGTTCAGTCCATCCAGACCCGAGGCGACGATGATCGCCCGCGCATGAAGTGAGCTTTCGTGGCCTTGACGCTGCAGACGGACCACACGAGTCGTTGGATGATCGGGTCCGATTTTGGCAATCACATCGGGAAGAAATTCGACTCCCTTGGCAATGGCCGCGCGGATCAGCGTGGCATCCAATATCTCGCGTGAGATGGCCAGTCCGCCCGGTAGCGGAACGCGGATCGATTGCGATCCGCAGCTTAAGTGAAAGCCCGTCAGACGCGGGCCGGCCAGTGACGTGATCGCTTCTCTCAGCCCGATCTGGTCGAGCACGTCGAGAGCAACTTCATTCAAGCAGGCACCACAAACTTTGCGGCGCGGAAAGTGACGCTTATCGACCAGCAGCACACGATGTCCCGCCCGGGCTGCTTCCCGAGCGGCCACGGATCCCGCGACTCCGGCTCCGATGACAACGACATCCCAGAGGGTCGCCTGGACATCGGATAGTGATCGCGTTTCGGCAAGAGTCACGGCTTGTTCCAGTTTAGCAGCATCCGCGCGGGCCAGGAGCGGGACACGGTCGCCCCCGTCATTCCGGCGCGACTCGCCATGTCTCGTAACTCACCAACGGTGAATGCCCCCGCGACCGAATCGGGCCCGTCGGCGTGCACGATCGGCGAACGAGTCAACAATCGCGCGACGAATCGCGCCAGCAGGTATCCATAGTGACTGCGAACCAGATCGTTGACGATCACCGAATGACGCGTCGCCATCGCCATCTTCGCGAGGACCTTGACCGCATCGTCATTCGTCAAATGGTGCAAAAACAAGGACGTGCCGATGACGTCGTAGTCTGTCGACCACTCGTGGCTCAGTACGTTAAATTCAAAAAAGCGACAGTCGACTCCGGCCTTTCTGGCGCGTTCTTGAGCAAAGGAAACGGCGGTGGGGCTCAGATCACAGCCTTCGACGGTCACTCGCAACTTTTCGCGCTGTGCAGCGCGAGCCAATCTCACCGCGACATCGCCACCGCCGCAGGCGACATCCAGCACACGGATTTCGCGAGCAGGATATTTTCTTGCCAGTCGTCGGATCGCGGGCCAGAAGTGGCGATGAATGAGCGAAATCGCATTGACCCGGTCAAGTGCTCTCAATGCAGTGCGATGGAGATTGACGTCAAGCCCTGGCTGATCCATCCATTCCGGACGAAGCTGTCGCTCGTGAACATCGAGACCATATCGTGGACCCAGAAATTTCATGACGACAGTCTATGAGAAAGGGACTCAACGACGAGCCAAGTGCGAGGGTAACATGTTCGAGTTGAAAAACGTGGCGAGTTCGGCCTGATGCTCAGAGTATTGCAAACCATTTGATCAGGACAATCGGTCTGCTTAAGCAGGAATCATATCATGCGTTTGGTGTTAGTGGCTATGGAGCGACACGCTACCGGCAAAAAGAGAGTTGATTTTGGGTTCAGAGAAAAGCACTGTCATGGCATCATCGCCTCCTGAACTCTGGTCGCGGTGACTTGATCCTTCTGGGTACATTTGATCGGACGGTTCATGCACCTCCGATGGATGCCTCTCGGACTCAACGATTTATCAAGGTACCGCGATTGGCATGTTGCCGTTGCCAGCGGCTATTGAATGCGGCGATTCAAACGCAAAGACGTAGGGACGCTATCAACACCCAAAAAGTAGATCGTATTTTGCATTTCCTTCTCCCTTGCGCCCCTGCGGCTTGACGACTTTGCGTGAAATTTTCCGCTCGTCTCTAGCGATCCGGCCGTGGATCCAGCGAGGGCGTGCACTTCGACCGCGTGCGTTCCGAGGCTGCCGAACAGATCCCGCGCGGGTTGAAGCACGTCGAGCAACAAGCCTGCTCCCCGCCGCTTACCCCGGGCCAACTGATCGACGGCGAGACGGGCGAGAAGAATGACCAGGATTGAATGTTTTGGGAGCTTGCAAGATGCGTGTCTCAGCAGGCGTTCAAACAAGACGGGTCCTGCTGTGAGCGTCTCAGTGTCCGATCACCGCGAGAAAATGCTGGCAATCGCGGTCCGGGAAGTGGGCGGCGGATTCCTCGGCGAAGAGGAATTCGACCTCGCCGATTACGGCATCCTTGCGTCAGGTGCCCCTCCGTGCATGCAGGTTAATCTCACTCGGCCGTTGGATGATGACGATGGTGTTCGCGAACCCCATTGGCAAAACCAGCCGGGGATCGGCGTCGGCAATCCGTGTTTCAGCGAACATCAGCGGATTGCCCTGGAGAGAAAGGTGTGAAGCCGACCACGAAGTTTGGAGTTTTCACCCAAAATTGCGACGCGTTGATTTCCGCGTCACAACTTTCATTCGGCCACACGGCAATCGTCGCCGTTGAAAACGACGAGACTGCAACAGGTACAACGCCACTCGACATAAGCGGAGAGGCAGGGATTCGAACCCTGGGTCCGGGGAATACCCAGACGCCGCTTTAGCAAAGCGGTGCTTTCGGCCACTCAGCCACCTCTCCATCCACAAATTCAGAACGCAAACTATATCTCATGAGGCCTGAAAAACAAGTCGTGAATTGTTCCTGCGGAAATTTCTCTGAAAACCGGGGCCAATCGCGACTCACCTGGACCCATACATCCGACATTTGATCCGTTGATGCCAACGGACCGCAGGGGAATAGGACCCGGCAAGGAGGGACGAAACCCGCCCTCCATCCGGCACGCGTTACCTCATTCCGCCATACGGGACATCACAATACAGGACATCAAAGCAGGATCGTTTGTTCGCGGTCGGGACCGATACTGATAAACTTGGCCGGCACACCCAGCAGTTCGCTGATCGTATCGACGTATTGACGAGCCCCCGAGGGGAGGTCGCTCAGCTTGCGGGCGTGGGTGATGTCCTTTTTCCAGCCGGGAATCTTGCGAAAAACAGGCTTGGCCACTTCCAGATCTTCGACATGCGACGGAAAATCCGTGGTACGCTCACCACGAATCTCATACGCTTCACAGATACAGAGCTCGTCCAACTGGGCCAGAACGTCGAGCAACATCACGGCGATCTCATCGACTCCGCAAATTTTGGCTCCATAACCGGTTGCGACGGCATCAAACCAGCCGCAGCGACGGGGGCGGCCGGTGACCGTGCCGTATTCATGCCCGACATCCCGAATGTGCTGGCCAATCTCGTTGTTCAATTCCGTTGGGAACGGGCCACCACCGACTCGGGTCGTATAGGCCTTGGCGATCCCGATCATCCGGGTGATCGCGCGTTGGGGAACGCCGCTGCCGCTGTGGATCCCCGCTGACGAGCTGTTCGAACTGGTGACGTACGGGAAGGTTCCATGATCGACATCGAGCAGGCTCCCCTGAGCCCCTTCGAACAGGATGTTTTTCTTCTCTTTTAAGGCTCGGTGCAGCCAAGCGGTTGTATCAACCACGTGCGATTTCAATTGCTCGGCATAACCCATGTACGACTCGTAAATCGCGTCAGCGTTCAGCGGTTCCAGAGTCGAATCGAGTGCCTTCAGGGTCAGATTCTTGAAGGCAACAATGTCCGCCAGCTTCGTGCGGAAGGTTTCGGGGTGGTAGAGGTCACCAACACGGATGGCATGCGTTCGCCCCGCTTTGTCGCGGTAACAGGTTCCGATTCCGCGACCGGTGGTCCCAATTGCCTGGTTACCCCGTCGCTTTTCAAACACCGCATCCTCCACAATGTGATACGGAAGAATCACGTGAGCACGGTCACTGAGTAACAGGTTTTGGCCATCAACCTGCACCCCCCGGTCGGTCAGTGACTTCATTTCCTTGAGCAGGGCTTCGGGATTCACGACGAGGCCATTTCCGATCACCGCTTTGACACCCGGACGCAAAATTCCGGTTGGTAACAGCGAAAGTTTGTAGGTTTGGCCATCAAACTTCACGGTGTGCCCCGCGTTGTTTCCCCCTTGGTAGCGAACGACGACTTCGTGGGAATCCGTCAGGAAATCAACGATTTTCCCCTTGGCTTCATCACCCCATTGCAGACCGACAACTGACGTCACTGACACAATTCAGACCTTACAGGAAAATACGTGGCAAGAGGCAAAACCAATTGCCACTTGTGGAAAGAACCATTTCTGATGACTCGCAAACTGACCGAGGATTGCCGAATTCAGGGCCGGGCGTTGCGACGAGACAGATCCCAAAGCCTCTGATCCACCTCGACAACGCCCGCAATGTCAGCCGTTTTGGAATGACCCTCGGCGCGTAAAAAATGCGAGACAGACATCGGTGTCCATCCCGCGAGTCCGATTCAGTCTACCGAGCCCTCTGCCGAATGTGGAGCGTGGCGGGGGATGGCAAGGTTCGAAACGAGAAACAAAACGGGATTTCTGCAGAATATTTCTGACAGAGAAAAATGGAATACCCTTACTGGAAAAGAAGTTACGCCGAGTGGGCATCCAGCGAGTATGAAGAATCGGTGAATTCCCCTTTTTCAGGGTTGGCGACCTGAGACCGACGCCTGAATTCGGGTATACTCAGAACAGAAGTGTTCCGCGCTGAGTTGACCCGATCGATTCTGAAGGTCTCAATACGATGGAAACCACATTCTGGGAAGCGATTACCCAGCTTTCCCCAGCACATCAGCTCGGTTTTGCCTTTGCCTTGCTGCTGGCGTTTGGCTTCGAATTCATCAACGGGTTTCACGACACCGCCAACGCGGTCACCACGGTCATTTACACCCGAACGCTACGGCCCACTCCTGCCGTGATTTTTTCCGGCTTCTGCAATTTTCTCGGTGCCTTAACCGGGGGGACCGCTGTGGCCTTTGCGATTGTGAATCTGCTTCCCGTTGACCTGCTGATTGACAGCTCGTCCATGCGGGCCCTCGTCATGGTATTGTCGCTGCTGCTGGCAGGGGTCATCTGGAATCTGGGTACGTGGTGGCTGGCACTTCCGGTGTCGAGTTCCCACACGCTGATTGGTTCCATTATCGGAGTCGGCATGGCGAACGCCCTGTTAACGCAAGGAAATCCATTCGGGGGAGTCAGCTGGCCTCAGGTGCAGAAAGTCGGGCTGGGGCTCTTGATTTCCCCCCTGATCGGGTTTGTTTCCGCCGCACTGTTGCTCGGAACGATGAAACTCATCCTCAAAAACCCCAATCTTTATCATCCGCCGGGCGAGGGTGACGAGCCTCCCCACTGGATCCGTGGTGTGCTGATTGCCACCTGTGGTGGGGTCAGTTTTGCCCATGGTTCCAACGATGGCCAGAAAGGAATGGGGCTGATTTTGTTGGTACTGATTGGATTCCTGCCAACCTATTATTCGCTGGATATCCATCATTCCGATCTGGCGAAAAACACGCGCAGCGCTGCGGTGCAGATCAGCGAAATCGTGGAAAAAGAGCATCCTGAGGCATCTGAGGTGATCAACGCCGATCTGGCACCAATACTGGAAAAGCTGGACGGGAAAAACTCGTTTTCGGAAATTACGCCTACCGAACGCTGGAAGGTTCGTGAATCGATTTATCGCTTTCGTAAGCATGTGATCGAACATGAGCTCTCCCCCCAGACGCTCAAGGCGACTGAACCCCACCGCAAACATTTTGCGAAGGCGATCGAATTTGTCCCCTACTGGGTCATCGTGGGGGTCGCCCTCGCACTCGGTATCGGAACCATGATTGGCTATAAACGGATCGTGGTGACGATCGCGGAAAAGATTGGCAAATCGCATTTGACCTACGCACAGGGGGCTGCCGCAGAAATGGTAGCAGCATGCACGATTATGCTTGCCGATCTCTATCACCTGCCGGTCAGTACGACTCAAGTCCTGTCCTCCGGAATTGCCGGGACGATGTACGCCAACCGATCGGGATTACAGATGGGAACGATTCGAAAAATCGCCATCGCCTGGGTGTTGACTCTCCCGATCGCGATCCTGTTGTCTGGCCTGTTCTTTATCATTGGGGTGTCGCTCTTCCCAGGGACCGGTCAGCCAAATCCCCCCACTGCTGTCGCGCAGGGACCTGTGGTTCGCTAGAATTCTTGCTAGTCTGCCCCTGATTTCGAGCGATTCACCCTCGCGTTGCCCTGTTCCCGGCCGCTCGATAGCGTTTTCCTGGCGAGTCTGAGTAAACTTCGGGAAATCGAGTGACACTCACGGAACGAGCGGCGTTTGTTCCCAGCTCGACAACACACGTGAATTGCCGCCCAGCCTTTCGGGGTTGCGGCTCGCTGGATGGTCCATGAAGCTCAAAAGTTTACCGGAAGATTTCGAAGTCGAAGAATTGAGTGATTTTCCGCTCGACGGTGGTCCGTTTGCCGTCTACCTGCTGACGAAACGCTCATTGGGGACCCCGGAAGCGATCACCGCAATTTCCAGCCGCTGGAACTTTCCTCGTCGGGTGATCGGTTACGGAGGACTGAAAGACAAGCACGCGGTCACCCGGCAGTGGGTGACGATTCATCGCGGACCCCGTCGAGATTTCCGCGAAGAGAGTTTGTCGCTCACCTATCAGGGTCAGGCCAATCGCCCCTTTGGTCCGCAGGATATCACTGCAAACCGTTTTCAGATTGTGATGCGCAATTTAACGGACGAGGCGGCTCAGAAGGTGATCGCGGCCCGTAATTCGCTGGCCGAATTCGGTGTCCCGAATTTCTATGATGATCAGCGGTTTGGATCGCTGGGAGAATCAGGAGAATTCATCGGCCGTCCCTGGTGTCTGGGTGATTACGAACGGGCGCTATGGCTGGCGATTGCCGAGCCAAACTCGCACGATCGCCCCAACGACCGAGACGAAAAAGAGATTATTCGTCGACTGTGGGGCGATTGGGTCGCCTGCAAAGCGACCCTGAGAAAATCTTCCAGCCGCAGCATTATCACGTATCTGGTCGACCACCCGGAACGGTTTCGCGATGCCTTTGCGCTGTTGCGGCAAGACCTCCGCAGCCTGTGGCTGGCGGCCTATCAAAGCGATCTGTGGAATCGCTGTCTCGCAGCAAGACTCGGCCAATCGATCCCTGCCAGCCGGACGTTTCCGGTTCAGCTGGCCACGTCACAGGTCTCATTCTTCACCGAATTGACGGAGTCTGAGACGACCGAGCTTCAAGGCCTGGCGCTGCCACTCCCCTCGGCCCGTCTCCATCTTGACCCCGGACCGTTGCTGGATCTGTATGAGACCATCCTGGCAGAACAAGGATTGGCACTGCGCGAGTTACGAGTCAAATACCCGCGTGACAGTTTCTTTTCGAAAGGGGAACGGACGGCGATTGTCAGGCCGACCGAATTCAAGATCGGCCGGCAGGATGCGGACGAATTGAATGAAGGCCGCCACCGGTTAACGCTTGAATTTGTCCTCCCTCGCGGTTCGTATGCCACGATCGTGATTAAGAGATTAACGCTGATTCCGTAGTCCTGAGACGCAAAACCGGGGCTGGAGTTGTCGAAATGCAAAAATTGAACCCTGGTCTGATTCCCGCGTGACGGCAATGCCTCAAAAGAAACATGCCTAACAACAAAACGCTGTCAAGCCTATTTCTGTTATGGTGCAGAAGGTAGGACTCGAATCCTCAAGTCATTGCTTACACGGGATTTTGAATCCGACAGGAATACACCACAAGACGAGGTGAAGATCGGGGAGAAGCGGTTGTCAGCAATATGCAACTTTTTGGAATATATCTTTTTTTCAATATATTCAGAGAGGTTGTCCGCCGCAGAGGGATGCATCACGTTTCGCACCATTCGCTGAGACGCATTCTGACATATTTTCGTCCCTGGACACTGAGAAGTCTCTTCAGTTGTTCGCCCTGCGATCTATGAATTTTGGTCGTGAAAAACTCGCTGACCGCATCATTCAATGTCATGTTTTCACATTTCGGTCGAAAATATCCTAATACTCCTTGCATTTGATTACGGAAATGAGCGTCGCCCGAGAATAAGAAGGTTTCCAGCCGACGTCGCACTTCTTCCGGGGTGGATTTACTACCCGCTTCGCACGACAATGACTGAACGAAAAGTGTGCTGAAACTCAGCCGTGGATTCTCAATAATCGAGGCAACGGTGACACTGTCGTCGTTGTTTCCACTCGGAAGTCGAATCGGATTTGGTTTCGTTCGCTTCGCTTCCTTAAACAGGTGGGTCGCCCATTCTTCCTCTATTTTCAGTGTTTTGGAGAAATTCAACTGATAGACATCACCTTTGAAATAGACGACAGCGGCATTTTCCAGTCCAATCTCACCAGCAAGATGTACGACTCGAATTGCTGCCGCCAGTTCTGAAACCTTTGCATGCTTGGCGAGTTTCGTAAGTTGGGATGCCACAACTGGCGTTAATGGCAGCAATCTTCTCACGATGGATTCTGGTATCAAAAGCTCGCCTGCCACGAGATTCACATCGCGTTCTTCACGATCATTTGACTTCAATACATCGTAAATCGATTCACCAACGACGGTTGGAACATTGAGAAGCAGATGCCCAAGTTCGTGAGCGCGGGTGAATCGCCGACGCTGGACGGGCGATTTGCTGTTGAGGCGAATCACAATTCCGTCTGGACCAGAAAGCACCCAACCGTCACATCCGACCAATACGCTTTTGCGAACTTCGATCCCCATTTTTTCAGCGAGTTTTTCAGGACCATGGGGGAAATTTTCTTCAGCAAATTGTTTTGCCTGCTCGACGCTCGTCATGTTTTGCGTTTTCGGAGTGGTCGAATCCCCAGAACGGAATTGATGTCATCCAAAAGGGCTTCCTTTGTTGAAATGTCCAACGAAGCAAGTTCCTGGTTGCGAAAGCGAACCTTAAGAGAAGGGTTCAGCGCCAACAACCGGACGATATGGAGGTCAATTTCGGATTTGGCATCGACGTGCGAAAGATCGCCCAAATCCGCACGAATTTGAGAGCACTTCGGCGGTCGACCGACCGCTGATGGTGCGAATTCTGATTTTTTACTCATTCTAAAAAACCCTCCGCCTGCAACCAACCCTCGGCCGCCTCGGAACTCAATTCCAATATCGGCAACCGTTCTTCTCCGTCCACGTCATATCTTACGATTTCAAAACCGCTATTCTCATAGAACGCAATTGTTGAGGAATCGTTGAAAGATTCGAGCGTGACTCGCCCTCCAAATCCGTTGCGGTAAATGTCAAGAACCGCTTTCATTAGAAGCGTTTGGCCGACTCCCCGAAAATGGGGCATATCGACAAGCGATGCGCGATTGTGAGGCGCGGTTGCGAGCGACTCAATGTAAACGGCCCCACGTACAGGATTAACTGCCGAAAGGGTATTCAACTAGTAGAGAATTGCCCCCTCAATCGTCCCCGCAGTGGTCTTAATGGCTAAACAACGGTGCCATTTGTCGTTTGTCAACCTGCCAATTCGATCGCCCCATCTCCAGTGGTGATCCTTCTCTTGGAATTTTCTTCGTTTTTCTACTCCTGGCAAAACCCACCATCGAGAGTCGATACCCGCTTTTGCTTCGCGTGTTGTCAACTCAACCAACAGTGCTTCGACACATTCTTCAGTGTCGGCAACCATCAGTTGAACTTTTGCAGGCAACGTCATCATGTCGAAGCACCGTCAAAAGGACGAGATCGCTTATTTCTTTTGGTGACAAAAAATCCCCCGAATCGTAGTTCGCCGTTTCAGACCAACGAGGGGTGATCTTTCATTCGTTTACCGGAAAATCGAGAAGTGGGAAATCCAAAAGCTTGTTCGCGGAAACCGCGTTTCCGTGTGCACCCTGTAAGTCCAATCGGGGAATATCCATGGATTAGATTTTGAGAAACGCATAAGGACTCACGACAAATTGTCGTGAGTCCTTATGCTGCAACAGTGCCGAAGGTGGGACTCGAACCCACACGTCATTGCTGACACTGGATTTTGAATCCAGCGCGTCTGCCGGTTCCGCCACTTCGGCTGGCAAATCGCAGGAGCGACATAATGAAGCGGTTCTGTCCCTGAGTCAAGCTCAGTCAGCAACTCTTTCTGCACATTCCCTCGATTTCCCCACCGAAGGGGCGGTCAGACCGGTGAATGGCGGCGTGCCATGGAGTTCATGCCTTCGAGGATTTTGATCCGATCACCCGGTGTTTGCAAAATCAAAAACCGTCCCGGCACAGCGACCGAGATTCATTTTTGGTCTGCTTCGGCACTCACTGGCTCTTGAGGACGGGCGGCGATCACGGCCTCACGCATTGCTTCCAAGGCCTTGCCGACGGCCGTCGCAAACGGGGCTGCCAAAGTGGCTCCGGCAGCCAGGCGATGCCCACCACCGGAAAACTTTTCGGCCACTGCCGCGACGTTTAAGAGGTCCGTCCGACTGCGAAAACTGATTTTCACCTGTCGATTCTGCTGTTCAATCGCCATGAAAGCCCCTTTGGTCCCGAGGACCTTGAGGCATTCATTCACCAAATCTTCGGTGTCCGAGGGGACGGCTCCGGTCTGAGCAAAATCGTTCCACTCCACCGTTGTATAAGCGAGTTGGCCATCACATTCGAGTTGCATCCGACCGAGGGCACGTCCGACCAGATGCATTTTGGCCACGGTCCCCTGTTCGTACAGTTGACAGTAGATTGCGGGTGGCGAGGCTCCACATTCAATTAATCGTCCGGCAATCCGCATCGTTTCTGCCGAAACCGCAGCAAACCGAAACCAGCCAGTATCAGTGGCAATCGCGGCGAATAGCGCGGTCGCTGCGGCGGGGGTGATGGCAACCCCCAGAGCTTCCGCAAGCTGAAAGATCAGCGATCCAGTCGCTTCGCTCGTCACATCCTTAAATTCGGTCGCCCCCAGATCATCCGAGCTGACATGGTGATCGATGACGACTCGCTTCGCCGCGGAATCGCGCATCACCTTGCCAACATCTGAAAGCTGAGTCCACGAGCTGGTATCGACCACGATATGCACGTCCGCCTTGGCAACGTCTTCTGCAGAAATCCCTGAGCCCAGCTGTTGGGCTTTTCGAGTCGGATCAATGAAGTAGAGCGTCGGAGGTGTCGGCGAGGTATTCGCGATGTGAACCGTTTTGCCAAGAGATTCAAGAATACAAGCCAAGCCGATCTCGGAACCGATCGCATCCGCATCGGGACGGACGTGACTGGAAATCACGAACCGCTGGTTTGATTGAATGATCTGCCGCAGAGGTTCCCAGTGAATTTTCATACCAATATCTTAAGTCCCCGCAAGTTCCGTTGGCAAGCAGAAACGACCATCGACCGGGTTCACAATTGCGTAATGAGCCTCGCACAATCCGCAGATTCGCTCCAGGATGGTTAAGTCGATGGCCGGGTGGATACGGGTTACGAGGAAGCTTTCCGCTTCGCTGCGTCTCACCCCGCATTCATTCCCCAGAAAATTTCGTGGCGACCGCCAAGCGAGGTCTCCTCGGCCCCTCAAACGGTTTCACGCCAGCTTGTCACCGGGTTGAACCTTTCGGCCTCGCAGAAAATCCGACGCGGGCATCGGGCGTTTGCCATCGGGCTGAAGCGTATGCAGGCGAACAGAACCTTCGCCGCATTGAATCGTGAAATCCTTTGAGGTCACCTCGATCACGGTTCCCGGTGAATGCTTCACCCCCGGCGACGGTTCCTCGGTCACTTTTACGGCGAGAATCTGCAGCCGCAGTGTTGGTTTGTCCGCTTGCTGCAGCTGACTGTAGGGGCCCGGCCACGGCTGCATGCCACGAACATGACGTTCGACTTCGATGGCCGACTTTTCCCAAGGGACCAAGCCATCGACCTTGGAAAGTTTGCGAACGTGTGTCGCCTGATCCTCATCTTGGACGGTCCGTATGACAGTCCCTTGAGCAATCTCGCGAATGACCCGCTGCGTGAGGGGAATGGCGAGCTCGGCCAGCCGCTGTTCTAGCTGTCCGGTGGTTTCTTCGGGGCCAATCACAGTTCGAACATTCCCCAGCATCGGTCCAGCATCCAGTTTCTGTACAATCTCGATGATGGTCACACCCGTTTCTGTGTCACCATTCAAGATCGTTGCATGAATCGGCGTCGCCCCCCGATACCGGGGAAGCAGCGATGCATGGACGTTGATCGTTCCCAGTCGAGGAACCGCAAGAACCTCGTTCGAGAGCATCTGGCCGTAAGCGGCAACCACGAACAAGTCTGCCTCAGTCTGCCGCAGAAAATCAACACTTTCCGGGGCCTTGATCCGGTCTGGTTGGAAAACGAGCACCCCATGGTCGATGGCGAGTTGTTTCAGCGGATTTAGATGCTGGTGATGCCCTCGCCCCGTACGATCGGGCTGAGTGACCAACCCGATCAACGAATGTTCAGACGATTCCAGCAGCGCACGAAAGGTTGGCAGTGCCAGCGGGCCGGTCCCCAGAAACAGAATGCGAAGCGACGCCATAAAGAGACCTTATCAACCGTTCGAGATCAACCGTTCGAGGCGGCAGGTGGCTTGGGCTCAAGCTGCAGCAGCTGGCTTTTGATGACATCGTCTGAGGCGAAGCGTCCTTCCGCTTGCCAGCGACGGAATTGCGACTCAAAATCATTGATGACCGGGTCAAGCTCTCGCCGGGCGGTTTCGGACAGGCGATCAATGAACAACACCCCATCCAGATGGTCCGATTCATGCTGTACCGCTCGGGCGGCAAGGTCATCGAGCGAGTACTCGAAACAGGAGCCATCGAGATCAAAAGCCTCGATTTCAATTTTCGCCGCTCGTTTCACCGGGCCATACATTCCAGGAAAGCTCAGGCACCCTTCCTCTCCTTCCGTCGACCCTTTTCGCTTCAGAATATCCGGATTGATGAAAACGATTTCTTCGTCTTTCAGAGCCGGGTCCGACGAGAGATTCAGGATGAACAATCGATAGGGGAGGCCGACCTGATTGGCGGCAAGTCCAATCCCGTTGGCGGCATACATCAATTCGAACATCTCGGCCACCACTTTGCGAAGATCAGCGTTAATCTCCTGGATCGGCTTGGATTTCCAATGCAAAGCAGGATGCGGATAAGGAAGAATGTCCATGGAAACTCGGGTCGTTATTGAGTGAAGAGGCGATACAATCCGTCATTATAGGCGGCCGCGACAGCAGGGTCGAGCCTCTGCCCATGGGTCGCGAGCAAAACCAGGCTCGGTCGCGCAGCAACCGGCAGCTTTTTTCGTCCGGCAAAATGGGAAACGCGATCAACTGTTGTGTCACGGCATAAAGCTCAACGGTGACGCAGTGATCTTCGACCTGAGATTCGCTGGGCTAAGAGCCCATGTCAATGAAGTCGTTCATGCGGTGGCAGGCAGGCTCGGGGCAGGGTGTCTAGCCCGACCATCGCGACAACATCACCCGTTGCCGAACGCCGCTCGTCAGAAATTTCAAGCAGGCTGACGTACCTCCACAGCACGGCGGAACTCTTTTTAGGGTCCGGGCTTGTGGTTCGGAACGCCGGGTCGCTTGCGAGCTTGTTTGGGGGTGACTGCCGTTTGCTTCGGCGTCATACCGCTAAACCCGCGTAACTTGCGGCTTTTTGTCGGCTGTTGATTAATCCAAAGATGACCGCCCGACTCGGATAAGCCTTCCCCGTCAGTAGACTCGTCATCTGGCACTTCTGAGTAAATTTCGGTCCACTCCAGTTCATCCGCTGCGTTAAACTTCTGGACAACGGTTTTGGTCGGAGTGGTGTTCCGCTCGCTGGTTGATAGCTGCATGATCGTCATCGTGAAGCGGGACATCGCCTCAACCCCGTGTGGCAGAACCCAAACATACGTTTGCTGGAACTGCCCTACGTAGCAGGCCTCTTTGGGAACATCTGACTTGCCGCCGACACAGTACCATCCAGTCGGAATCGCCAAATGCAACTTCTCTGGCTCGCTCGGAATAAACCCCTCTAAGGATTTCAGGCAATCCTCATAATCCGGGGCTTCCACGGCACCGACCAACAGCTGAAGAGCACCCCGCAAACGTCGAACTTTGTTAATGTCGGTTACGGGAACCATCGACCAGTTCTCGGTCAGACTGTGTGATACGTTGGGGTTTGCCAGTACGTTAAAAATCGGAAATCCACCGAGTTGCTGCATCGCCGTGATTGTTGGAGTGTAAGTCCCTGCACCACCAAAACTTCCCTGATCGGTGATCAGCACCTGACCACTATTGACGACCGCCACCGAGGGCAACGTCCCCGCATTGCAGACAAATCTCGCCACATTGTCAAGAACTTGCTGATAGTTCAAATCGGCAAGAGTTGCCGCAGTTTTCAGCGTATGGTCCTGCAGAGACAGGTGCGTACGGCAGCCTGAAATCAGGCACAAGATCAGCATCGGGATCTGCCAGCGCATCCCTGGTTCCTCAATCATCGCCCCGGAAATTCTCTGTTAGCCGAGTCTCTCTGTTACCCGATCGATCGCGATCGATACCCCAAAGAGGTCACTCTGCAGCGATAATATCGGTTGTGCCAAAGATATGGCATGAGTGGATCGGTGGCCTGAAGAATTCGTCACTTCCAGGCTTGAGGCAACCTTCCAGGAATCGGGATGATTCATCAGGCTGTCGTCTTGAGAATGAAAAAACCCGAATATCGCAGATGATACTCGGGTTGAATCGGATGAACCAGAAGTGAGAAGCTGACCAGTAAAATCCAGCCAACCTGCAATGAACCGTCTGAATTATTCACCAATCGGATTGTGTTTCCATCATTCAGCGGCCAACAAACCGATGTCAGTTGGTCTCTGCCGCGACTTCGGCTGGCTTAACATTGATGCGACGGCCTTCTTGATCGAAGAAGACTTTTCCGCCAACCAAAGCAAACAAGGTGTAATCGCGACCAATCCCAACACCCTTACCGGGATGCCATTTCGTGCCGTTTTGTCGGATGAGAATATTACCGGGGATGACGGCCTGGCCACCAAATTTCTTCACGCCAAGTCGTTTTGCCTTGGAATCACGACCGTTACGGCTAGACCCCTGACCCTTCTTATGTGCCATGCTGAATTCCCTTAACTTCGACGAGCCCAAAGTTTCAATGAAGCAGGCCGAAATCGACTGCTGCAGAACCTGTAGATGCGCGCCAATATCGGCGCAGAGCCAGATTGTGGTCGATTCGGAAATAAATCGCAAGGTTACTGCCTCGATTATCCCCAGCCGATTTCCCAAACCGAGTCGAAAACCGCGAGAATCAGCAGAAATCAGACTAGATTGTATTCGCATTGCTTGCCGAAACCGATGCCCGCGAAATGGAAACCGGCTGCACTGCGAACCGATCCCCTTCATCCAAATCGGAATGCTGGTGAAGAGATTTTAACGCCAGGACGCCAAGCCGCACCGACGCCAGGAATGCAAAAAGTCAATTCGATTTTGCTTTTCCGTTTGGTTTTCTGCCTGCTTTGCGTCCCTGCGGCTTCCCTTCTTGGCGTTAAAAGGCCTCATCTTTTCTCGCCGCGTCCCTAAAACAAGCTGCAACTCTTTTGCAGCACAGGGAAAAGAGCGAAACCAAGCAGCACCCCTCTGGCCGTCCAGGCGATGGTTCTCAGCCAATTGGATTGAACGAGTTGCCGAATTCGACGCTCGTCAAATCCCTTCGTGAGTGCCTCATGCAGGGGAATCTGCAAACAGGCGGTCGAGACCCAAATCACCAGCAGCAGCAAATCGGCAATCGCCAAAGGAGGAGAGGTGAGGTGCTCGGGAAACCACGCCAACAGCCCGGCACAGGTGAATGCTTCGACCAGCATCGGCCCACCCACAACCCACTGCGTTCTCGCGACATGCGTCTGGGAATACTTTGCAAATCCCTCAACCCCCACCAATCCCATCAGCGGATAATGGATGATCTGCACGAACCAGATGATGCCGATCATCAACAACGTGCCGACAAGTTGTACGAGTAGCAGTCCGTTAAGGGTCACGATCGGCTTCTTGTCAAAGGGTCGAGACTCTGCGGCAGGGTTTTCACTTCGCACGTCTCTTTCGTGCAGCGACCCGTCAACTTCAGCCGATTCCGGGCAAAAATCGTATAACCCAGATCCAAAATCTGCGAAATCACAGGCAATCGTGTCAAAAAGACAACGGGACCAAACCCGACGGCCGCATACAGCCGTCGAAAAACCTCAACACCCCGAATCCAGTTCCCATCCGGTAGACGACCATAAATTTGAGCCATCAGATCCGCTTGAGTTTTCCCGACAGCGGCGGCCTGAAACTCGGCGGCATCAATGTCCGTAAATCGAATCTTAGACCGACGGTCCCACCGTTTGAGCATCCGGATTTCCCGTAAGCACAAAGGGCAACCCCCATCAAAAAAGACTTCAATCTCGAAGGGAGTTTCCACAATATTCGACACAAAACACCTCAGTCCCAGCTACAGAACCCAATCCGAAACGCTCGCATCCGGATTTTAGGCATCCCCCAAAAAATGCCCACTGAACACTGAACACTGAAAACTGAAAACTGCCCTCAATCATTCAACGGCTGCGAACTCCGCAAATAAGCAAATAGATTTCGCAACTGGTCCTCAGTCAAATCTTTCAGCTGACCCTCAGGCATCAACGATTTTCGCGACTTGTTCAGCTCATCGAGTTCCGCTCGTTCCAGCGAAACGGTCTGTCCGTCGGGGCTGCGGAGTGTCACTGTCTGGGGGTCTTGTTCCACCAGAAATCCGGTCACGACCCGACCATCCTTTAAAACAGCAATCTGGGTTTCGAATCCTTCCCGAATTTCCGCACTCGGGTTCACGATGTGGATCAGCATCTGCCGGACATCGTCCCGTTTGTAGGTGGTCAGATCAGGGCCAATTTTACCGCCGATCGCATGCAGCGTATGACATTTTCCACACATCTGCATATACAGTTTCTTCCCCGGATAGGGGTCACCCGGCCCCGCCAGCACGCTCGTGTAACGTTCCATCATCTGCTGCATCTCGGCACTCGTTGCCCCCTCAACACTTCCCCAGTGCTTCTGAATCAGGCCCGCCAGTTGCTCGTTGCGGTGAATCGTCATCCGGCGAACCGTATCCAACGGCAACGTCGCTGCGGCCACCGTCCCCTGATCCACCGCGTTGGCCAGCGCCAGCGCCCAGGACTGGCGACTCACCAACAGCGATTGCGCTACGCTCCTCACGTCTTCGTTAAAGTTTCCATACTGAGCCAGCACAGCGGTGACGATTTGTTCGTCACCATACGCCTGCAGCGAATTCAGGATCGCCCCCTTTAAACCATCATCCGCTGTTTTTGCGAGGGTCGCCAACAGGATTGGAACCGCCCCCGGCTGCTTCACCTCACCAAACAGACTCGCATACTCGGCCCGTTTTCCCGCCGAGGTTTTCTCGTCGCTTAACGCCAACAACGCTTCCTCGATCGCCGCCGAATCTCCCTGTCGAACCTTGAGCGACAACGAACCTCCCCCGGCAGCAGCCAGTGCCGCCACCAGTTCTGGGGGAACTTGACTGAGTGATCGACCCTGGAACGCCTCTTCAAATCCCTGCATCAACCCCTTGGTCGCTTCCTGGGAAGGAGATTGCTTCAGCAGCCTGGCGCAAACCGCTAAATCCGCTCGATGACCCGTCGAGGCGAATCGCCGCATTAACCGGGGAAGAATCTCTTTCTGGACCAGCGGCCGTGACCAAAGTCCCGGATCGTCAAACAGACTCAGCACAGCCGACCGATTTGCCGGTTGATCGGCCGGCGATTTCCCCGCAACCCCCTCGGTGGATGCCGGTCCGATGGCGTTCAGTGACATCCGCGAACCCGGTTCGATCGCCGCTTCCAATCCCCACCAGATCATCAGCGGTTGGCGAGAATCTGCCAGATCTTCATCATGCAGCATCAGGCTATAAAGAATCGGTAACGATTGTTCCGGGGGCAATCGTTTGGCGGATGCGGCAAACTGACTGCGGACCTCCAGATTCGGTTCCGTCTTCGCCAGACTGGCGACACGCGCTGCAAAATCCGAAGGCAGCCGTCGGTCATCCGCCAGCAGACGCACCGTCCACAACCGCACTTGGGGTTCGACATGGTCCAGGGCCTTCATCGCCGTCGCCTCATCCAACCCTTGCGAGAGCGACAGTCCCCACAACAGTTCCAACGATAATTGTCCGGTCGTCGCAAACAGCGATTGCTTCAACGCCGGAATCACCGCCGGATCTTTTCGATCCGCCAGCAGCCGTCGAGCCGCCTCGCGATGCCACCGATCCGGACTCGCAAGCACCTCGACAAGCTCGGCGGAACTCATTCCCCCCAGCGACTTCATCGGCAGACTGGCAACTGGCCCCCCCGGTTTGGCCCCGTTCTTCGCCCGCAGACGATAGATGCGACCATGCTCTCGATCAAGCCCCCCCTGATAGTTGGCCGTATGCGCCAATTGGCCGTCATACCAGTCGGCCACATAAATCCCACCATCCGGGCCATCCTTCACATCGACCGGACGAAACCAGGTGTCAGACGAATCCATGGCATAGCCAACATCTTTGGTTTTGAAGGTCGAGCCGACTCGTTCCACATCACTGATCACAACATGATTGAGAATTGCCGCAGCACCGAATAGTTTTCCCTGGTACGCCGCAGGCAACCCGAACGAACCACCACTCCCCTCATAAATGATGAATTCATGCGTGAACCGGGGAACATTGTGATGCTCCATCGCCGGAAAGTAGCCAAACGAATACGGGTTGGATAACGGCCCATGCTTCGAGAACCCCTTTTGCAAGTACGCCCCCTGCATGTAATGAAAGCCCCGCGTGTTGCCGCCGTTGTGACCGGAAAAGACCCGTCCCGCCTGATCAATCTCGACCCCAAACGCGTTTCCGCCCCCTTCCGAAAAGATCTCGTAACGCCGGGTTTCCGGGTGATAACGCCAGATATTCTGACCTTGAGAATGAACCGTAGGAACCGGTCGCTCTGCAGGACCTTTGGCCGGCTTTCCCAGCTGAACTGCGGCCGAAACCGTGCTTCCTTGAGCCCCATACAACCACCCATCCGGCCCCCACCGCAGGCTGCTGATCACCGAATGCGTATCCTCGATTCCAAATCCCGACAGATGAACTTCGGGGTCACCGTCGGGAACGTCATCCCCATTTTTGTCGGGATAGAACAACAGGTAAGGGGGGTTCAGCACCCACAACCCACCCCGCCCCTGCACGAACGCGGTGGCAATGTTCAAATCCTCGATAAACGTCTTGTGTTTGTCGTAGACACCATCCCCGTCGGTATCCTCGTGGATGGTGATCTTGTCTTTTCCCTTGACGCCGAACGGGGGTGGCTCGGGAACCTTGTCATAGACGGCTCGCCACCATTGATCCTTACTTAAGAGGGTCAGTCCCGCTGGTTCCGGATATTGCAGGTACTGCATCACCCACATGCGACCCCGTTCATCGAAGTTGAGAAACAGCGGCTGCGACACAATCGGCTCGGACAAGACCAGATCGACCGCCAAGTCCTCGGGAATCTTAAAGTGATCCATCGACTGCTGCGGCGAGAGCGCCTCTTGCTGAACTTCACGGCGAATGACTGTCGCGAAGCGGCTGACCTCAGGTGCAGCAACGACTTCGGCAAACGGTTCCAGGCGCAGTTCGGCAAACGTGGCGGGAGCCAGATCCCCCCAAGCCAGATCGTCACCCGTTCGAAACAGCCAGGCCCCCCGTAACACAATCGCTTCGTTGCCAGCGATGATTTGCGGTGCTCCCCCCTTAAATCCCCCCGCACCCTCAGCGTCGAACACCCGAATCGCGACGGTATTCACCTCACCCGGCCGCAGATTCTTATCGGGAATAACATAACGATGCAGGTTTTCCAATCCGTTGGCATACTTGGGTGGCATCGCGCCACTCACACCCACCTTCACTCCATTCAAAAAACTTTCGCAGGCGTTGTCGACCTTTTCGACATATAAAAACGAACCACGCCCTTTCCAGCTCTCGGGAATCTTGACCTGACAAACATACCAGGCAAATCCGTCGTCCCCAGCAAATCGAGCATCCTGCTCCCAAGTTCCCGGTACGGCCAGCTTCGTCCATCCCGTTCGTCCCGCCCCCTGAGTCCCTGGCGGCACGAGTGTACTCACCCGCACCTCAGCCGCAGGGACTTTCAACCCCGCTCCCCAGTAAATGGCGTTCAACAACAGCCGCTGAAATGCCGGTTGCTGGAAATCGTCTTTATGACCGAGCGACGTATAAAACGTACGGCCACCATCGGGTCGAGTAAACGTCCAGGCGACCGGCTCTTGCTGATTGTTCCCCTTGACACGCCCTCGCATCAATTCCGTTCCCTTGGGGTCGAGCGGCGTGTTGAGATACAGCGTCCCCCCGCTGGTAAATTCTTCCGTCGGAACTCCCGTCAGGATCGGATGATTGACCCCGGCGAGGACACGAATCAAACCCTGTGTCGCATTTTCGGTATGCCCCCGGTAATTCCCTCCAATCACCTCGCGATCGATTTCGGGCCACGCAGCCAATCCTGCTGGCGGAGCGGCATCTCGGAGAGAAAACGCATGGCTGGCCGTCCGAATGCCGATCACCGGCTTCCCCGCCGCCACATGCTTCTTGACCAGTTCCAGTTGCTCGGGAGGGAGTGGACGTCGACGAACACTGATCAGCAGCACGTCCGCATCTTTGACCACCGGAACGCCGGGGAGGTCGTATTTATTCGTCGCGTTCTCGAAGACGAGACTCACCTGAAAATCTTGGCCAAGATATTTTCCGGCGAATTCAGGCAGCGTCACCTCGGTGCGATACTCATCCTCGGCAGCCAGAATCACCAGATGAGGCCGCTTGTCTTCGCGGAACCGAAAAGACTTTCCCCCCAGAAAATCACTGCTGGTGATCGTCGGGCACCAGTATTTTTCGATATGCTCGATCACCAGATCATTGCCGGTGAAATGGCTGACGAAAGGTTTCATGGACGGGTTGTACATCGTGTCCGTCATGTCGCGCATCAGCGCAACGTTCATCCCCTGGTAGTTCAGTTGCCGAATCGAAAAGGGGCGGCCGAGGACGCACATGTTGGTATGCACCCCCATCACCACCACGTTTTCGATCCCACGACTTTTCATCAGACGGTAAGCTTCGTCCGAATCGGTAATGGCATCGGCGTCATCGATTTCAATCGTGGCAATTTGCCGTGACCAGGCCCGGTAGTTCTTGACCGGCTGGTCACAATCACAACCCCCATCGGTGTCATCGATCGGCAGCGGGGCTTCCCTAGTCGGATCGATCCGGCACCAGCGTTCGAGCGGTCGTTTTGTTTCGACCATGGGTGCGGCCAGAGCGCGCTTCCGCTGCGGGCTGTCTTTGTAGAAGTCCATGGTGTCACTGGGACAATGAATGATGAAGACCCCGCGTGAACGGGCAGCCTTGACCACTTCATTCATCCGTCCTGCCATCTCGGCGACGCGTGCAGTCGAATTGGGGCACCAATGTTTGTCCCACATGTCACAAATGATGATCGCGGTCTGATCGGGCTGCCACGCGGTCGGCGTGGTGACGGTGTGCCAGCGTTTGGCCTCGGGAGCGACTTCGACCCGCTTCCGCAGGTTCAGCGTGAGTGGTTTCGAGTCCGCACCCCAAGCCGTCGTGGAAAACTCGGCAATTCCGCAGCAGGTCAGCCAACCCGCCAAAACAAGAAAACTCCAACGCATGGCAACCTCCGAGATTCAGGAACATGGGGCATCAAAGCAGTTTGATGGGATGCCAGCCGAATTGCCAGCCACCCCCAAATTGCAGGCTCGATGCGAGTGCGGTCGGCCCAAGATTTTGGTCCTTTCGGCAGGTTTTACGAGTTGTCACCGTTTGAGGCTACTTTGCGGCGCGAGGGTTTGCTACACTGTGGCCTATGTTTGTAGATCAAGTCAGCATTTTCTGTAAAGCAGGGGACGGCGGTCCGGGAGCATGCAGCTTTCGGCGCGAGGCCCATATTCCGCGCGGCGGTCCCGATGGTGGCGACGGAGGCCGTGGCGGCCACGTCGTGATTGAGGCGGACGAAAACGTCAGTAGCCTCGTCCATCTCGTCGGCGTACGTCATTGGCATGCCGAAAACGGCCATCCAGGTCAACCAACGCTCAAAGCGGGCCGAATGGGTGAAGAAAAGGTACTGCGAGTTCCACCAGGGACAATTATTCGCGACGCCGGTCGTGGGTACGTCCTGAAGGACCTCACCGAACATGGTGAGCGGATCATCATCGCCAAGGCGGGCGAGGGTGGCAAAGGGAACACGCGGTTCATGTCTTCGACAAATCGAGCTCCCCGAGAATTCGGTCCGGGCGAACCGGGTGAACAGCGCGACATTATCCTGGAACTGAAAGTCATCGCCGATGTCGGACTGATCGGTAAACCCAACGCAGGCAAATCCACGCTGCTCAGCCGCCTGTCCCGGGCGACCCCCGAGATCGCCAATTACCCCTTCACCACCAAGTATCCAAACCTCGGCATCGTCCGGGTGGGCCACGAGCGACAATTCGTCATGGCCGATATCCCCGGTTTGATCGAGGGTGCACATGCCGGTGTTGGTTTGGGGCACGAGTTTTTGAAGCATGTCGAGCGGACCAAGATGTTCATTCATCTCGTGGAACCTTCTCCAGACGACCAGACCGACCCAATCGAAAACTATCTCAATATCCGCGAGGAATTGCGGCTGTACGACGAAGATCTCGCGCTGCGTCCCGAAATTGTCTGCGTCACCAAGTGCGAACTCGAAGACGCCGAGGCGACTGCCGAATTGCTGGAAGAGCGAATCGGTCGGCCCGTGTTAAGGATTTCGTCGGTAGCCGGCAAAGGTTTACCGCAGCTCCTGCAGCAAACCGTCCGCAAGCTGGACGAACTGCAAAACCCGGAATAAGCGGGTTCCGTCCGGGATTGCAACGTAAACGGCATCAATGTCACGAGCCTCTCCAGTCCTGAATGATGCATCGCACACAATGGTGTGCGAGTCCACCGCCATCGATCAGGACATCCTCGCCGGGGTATTCCCGCGCTGATAGGGCGGAATTTGCGGAGCTGGTCAAACCAGATCGGCCCGATTCGCTCGTGAAAAACTCAAAAATCCAGTTTCATCACAAACTCCTTGTGCGAAGCGGTTTTAAAGGTTCAACGACAAACCGAGTGCGCGGTTGGGAAAATTCAGTTTTCAGGGTGCAGGGTGCAGGGTGCAGGGTGCAGGGTGCAGAATCTTGAAATCTCGTCCTATTCGTGCGATTCGGTGCGTCAGGCCAAGCTTGGCGTTTCTTCACAGTTGAAAGGTACTGTTCATGGTAATTGATTCGTTCGCCATGTAGCGATTTGAGCGTACGGTTGAGCGATCAGTCGTGCGGAGCCTCAAAAAGCGAAGGTGTCAGCCGTAATGCGAAAGCGTGAACTCGTTTCGGCCTCGTGACAAAGGTGAGAGTGGCCAGCCCTCCGAATTGGGTGAAGCCTGTCATCAACCGTGCAATAACGAGTGATAGCGGTTGGACTCTCCGGGGTGATAGGGGACAGCGGGCACCGAAAGAAACGTCAGGAACCTGAGAGACCTGACTTGGTTGCCGATGTCTGCGGGTGCAGAGATCGCAAAACACTGGCGGAAATA
>Ga0114978_10000539_pt1 | contig 32315 bp, 30 predicted proteins | sample S_140212_EF_Meta_FD_87027 | JGI IMG/M metagenome (GOLD analysis project Ga0114978, IMG submission 87027) | Freshwater microbial communities from Lake Simoncouche, Canada to study carbon cycling - S_140212_EF_MetaG | ecosystem: Environmental > Aquatic > Freshwater > Lake | place: Lake...
AGCCCGACAGCCGCACGGGCATGAGGAGGTAGCGGTAGGAGGCAGCGAGATCACCATTGCCGCCCGTGAGGACAGCTGGTCGCGTCGAGGTGGTGAAGGACAACCGTGTTGAGGTGTTGTCGACGGCACTGAGGCCGTCGAGAAGGTATTGAGGGTTAAAAGCGATTTCAATGGCATCCCCGTTGACATCACATTCGACCGCCTCGGATGCCTGTGCTTCTTCTCCCGCACCAGCGCTGAGTTCGACTTCGCCTCCGGAGAACTTCAAACGCACTGGCGTATTGCGTTCTGCTACAAGGGCTACGCGCTTAACGGCATCGACCAGCGCACTTGTGTCGATCGTCGCCACCGTCAGTGCTTCGCTGGGGAGCAGCGCTCGGTACTTGGGAAACTCGCCATCGAGTAGGCGGGTGGTCATGCGACGGCCGTCACCCTCGAAACCCATCAGCCCTTCGCCGGCACCCGATGCCGACAGTGCGAGGTGGACAAGATCGCACTGGGCTAGTGACTTTGCGGTGTCGGCGAGTGTGCGCGCCGGAACAAGCGCATTGGTGTCGAGACCCGTGTGCTCGGGGTTCCAGGTGAATTCCCGCACGGCAAGGCGATAGCGGTCTGTCGCTGCCAGTGTGATCGTGGTGTCGGAGATCTCGATGCGGATGCCAGTCAACGTGGGCAGGGTGTCATCCCGCCCTGCGGCAATGGCAACTTGGGCGACAGCAGCAGCGAAGAGGTCCCCCGCGATGGTGCCGGTAGGGCCAGGCATGTCCGGGAGCGAGGGGTAATCCTCAACGGGCAACGTAGGGCGCGTGAAAGAAGAACGCCCACAACGCACCTCGACTCGGCTGCCTTCCGAGCTGACAGTGACGGGGGCCGCCGGGAGAGCGCGCGCGATGTCGGCAAGAAGCCGACCTGACACCAGCACCCGGCCAGGCTCATCAACGTCGGCAGCGACCGCGACGCGCGCACTGACCTCATAGTCGAAACTCGACAAGGTCAGCCCCCCTGGGGCGGCATCGATGAGGAGGCCGGCGAGCATGGGCATCGAAGGTCGGGACGGAAGGGTACGTGCTGCCCATGCCACGGCATCGGCGAGGACGTCGCGCTCGAGCCGAAACTTCACGTGTGGTCACTCCTGTCGGGACGAACATGGTGATCGGGTCTCGCGAGGGCCTGGCAGGTCGGGCTTGGGGGTCATGTTTCCACGGACGACCCACTGTCGGACAGAGGCCACCCCGACGAGGCGGTTCCCCGTGGTTGTCCTCAGGAATTCGAGGGGTGATGGCTCGTGGAGAAATCCTGAGGAAGAACTCTTTCGTTGTCGTCATAGGGGCTGTGGATTGTGTGGATAAGTAGTGCGTTGGCCGGTGGGGCCGCGTGGCGTGGTCCCCGACGTGTGTGGACAGGGGTGGGACTGAACCCCGCCGGGTTGTGAACAACGCGCTTCCACGAATAGGCCGGCGACAGTTGTCCACACGCGGCCGGGTTGGGCCCTCGTGTCGTCCACGGGGCTGTCCCCAAGTGAACCGCGCCTCTACCCACAGGGTTATCCACAGGCTGTGTAGGTGAGATATGGCGCACTGGCGTGTACTGCGCACGGAGGGCCGTGGTCACGACTGCCGAGCAGTGGTCTTGATCCGAGCTGTGAGGTCGGTGACCTGGTTGTAGAGGGAACGCCGCTCTGCCATGAGCTGACGGATCTTGCGGTCTGCATGCATGACCGTGGTGTGGTCGCGTCCACCGAAGGCGTGGCCGATCTTGGGCAGCGAGAGGTCCGTGAGTTCACGGCACAGGTACATCGCGATCTGACGGGCCGTGACGAGCACACGGGAACGCGAAGGACCACAGAGATCATCGACGGTGACCCCGAAGTACGACGCTGCCTGCAGCATGATGATCGAGGAGGTGATTTCGGGCCCGGCCTGATCGCTGATGAGATCCTTGAGAACGATTTCAGCCAGAGATAGATCCACGGTTTGACGATTCAAGCTCGCGAACGCAGTGACCCGAATCAGCGCACCCTCAAGCTCGCGGATGTTCGTGGAGATCTTCGAGGCGATGAACTCGAGCACCTCGGGGGGTGCCGAGAGACGTTCTTGTGCGGACTTCTTGCGAAGGATCGCGATACGGGTCTCGAGGTCGGGGGGTTGTACGTCGGTGATCAAGCCCCACTCGAACCGTGACCGCATCCGGTCTTCGAAGTCCGGCAGCTGCTTGGGAGGCAGATCACTGGTCACGACAATCTGCTTGTTGTCGTTATGGAGGGTGTTGAACGTGTGGAAGAACTCTTCCTGGGTCTGCACCTTGCCCGAGAGGAACTGGATGTCATCGACCAGGAGGACATCCACATCGCGATAGCGCCGCTGGAAAGTAGCGGCCTTGTCGTCACGGATGGAGTTGATGAACTCATTGGTGAATTCCTCGGAGCTGACGTACCGAACCTTGGCACCGGCATAGAGAGTGCGGGTGTAGTGCCCAATCGCGTGCAGGAGGTGGGTCTTGCCCAGACCGGAGTCGCCGTAGATGAAGAGCGGGTTGTAGGCCTTTGCAGGCTGCTCGGCGACCGCGACCGCTGCGGCGTGTGCGAAGCGATTGCTCGACCCGATGACGAAGGTGTCGAACGTGTACTTGGGATTGAGGCGACTTGTCTCGTCGGTACGGGTGCCGGGTGAGCCTGAACCCGGCCGTACCTGGTCGAGGGGGGCGGTCGACGGCGAGGGGGTGAGGGTGAACGCCGAGGTACTGCTGACGGGATCGGCGTACGTGGAATCGGCGAGGTCGTCGGTGGCATCGTCATCGAGTGCGGGGGCAATCTCAGGATCGACGGTCACGGCGATGCGGATCTCGCGGCCGAGCGTGCGTGAGAGGGCGTTCACGACCAGAGGGCGCAGCTTGCTTTCGAGGACGTCCTTCGTGAACTCGTTGGGTGCCGCGATGAGAGCGGTGTCCTCAACAAGTGCCAGCGGACGCGTGAGTGACACGAAAGCTCTTTGTTGAGAAGTCATTCCCAGGTCGCCGAGTGAATCGAGAGCGCGTGCCCAGATCTCATGGAGATCCACTTCTTGCTCGGCCACGTGTAGTCGCATCCCCTCGTGCTTAGTGCCGTGTCTCGGCGGTGACGTCCACCGAGGGGCAGCGTGTAGGTGCTGCGTCCGTCGGTGCCGTGAGGGCAGGAGCCCTTGTCGAACGTGTATGTCGTGCGCGTCAGCGGACCGTGCTGACGTGAGGTTAGCGGCGACCCAACACAGTCAGTCAAGGGGTTGTCCACAGGCAGGTGTTGGAGTGTGTCACGAGTTGACACGATTGTCTGCGTGTCGATCTGGCCTGATCGCAAGGCGGCAGGCGAGGATGTTCAGTTACCCCGTCGAGGCCGTGGCGGCCACCCCGTGGGCGCTCGCGGTTTGACCCTGTCAGGGCACGCCCCGTACCGTGGACGGGCCGACGACCATTCGGCCCCTGTTCTGTTCCACCCGCCTTCGGGCGGTACCCCATGCCCGGCCAGGTTCACCTGGTCACCACCACCGTTCGGAGCCGACCGATGAGCAAGCGCACTTTCCAGCCGAACAACCGCCGGCGCGCCAAGACCCACGGCTTCAGGCTGCGGATGCACACCCGCGCCGGACGCGCGATCCTCGCGGCGCGTCGCCGCAAGGGCCGTACAGAACTCTCGGCCTGAGGGTTCGGCGAGAGCCGCAGCTGTGCTCCCGAGCACTGCGCGGTTGCGTCGAAGCCAGGACTTCACTGAGACCGTTCGATCAGGTATCAGGGCCGGGAGGCCCCTCCTCGTCGTACATCTCCTTGCAGGTTCCGACCCCGATAGCACCGCCACACCGTCCCGCCCCGGGCAAGACCCGCGGGCGGGTTTCGTCGTGAGCCGGGCAGTAGGAGGCTCCGTGGTGCGCCACGCGGTGGCCCGTCGCCTTCGGCACCTGATGCGCGAGCGGCTAGGTGTGTTGCCCCAGGGGTGCCGCGTGGTGGTTCGTGCGCTTCCAGGGACGGCGCAGGCAGGCTCGACGGCACTTGCGGCCGATCTCGACGCGGCCTTGTCCCGGGCCTTGTCCCGGGTGTCAGGCGCCGCAGTTGCGGTGGATGCCCGGTGAGAGAGGTTGTAGGTGCGGTCTCGTGGTTCGCGAGCGCAACCGTAGGCCGTGTTCTGAGGGCACTGTTGATCGGCCTGATCTTGGCCTACCGCCATGTGATCAGTCCGCTCCTGGGGCCGCGCTGTCGTTTCTACCCGTCGTGCTCGAGTTACGGGCTCGACGCGGTGCGTGTGCACGGTGCTGCCAAGGGCGCGCTGTTGGCCACCGCGCGCGTGTGCCGCTGCCATCCATGGAATCCCGGCGGGGTGGATCACGTGCCGGCCAAGGGTGCATGGAAGCCTGAGCCCTACGTCTCGCTTGAGCGGTCCGCCCGCGAGCGCACTTCTGATTCGTCCCCTACTCGATCCGCTGATGACCGGAGCGCCGCGTGAGTCTCAATCCCCTGTCCTGGCTCGAAGTTGTTGTGTCGTGGATCCTGGTTCAGTTCCACGCCGTCACCGGCTTCCTGTTCGGTGCGGCATCTGGCTGGTCCTGGGTCTTCGCCATCGTCGGCTTGGTTGTGGTGATCCGGATCGCGTTGATCCCGCTGTTCGTCCGCCAGATTAAGAGCCAGCGGAACTTGCAGATCCTGCAGCCGAAGATCAAGGAGCTGCAGCAAAAGCACAAGGGTGACCGCGAGCGCCAGAGCCAGGAGATGATGGCGCTCTACAAGGAGACCGGAACCAATCCGCTCTCGAGCTGCCTGCCGATCCTGGCGCAGGCGCCGATCTTCTACGCGCTCTTCCAGGTACTGCAGGGCATTGCGCAACTCGAGCCCAAGGGTGTCCTGACACTCGCGCAAGCGCAGCAGGCACATGACGCGACCATCTTCGGCGTGCCGATCTACGCAACATTCATGGATGCTGACCAGACACCCGCACCGGTTGCCACGCGCATCCTCACCATCATTTTGATCGTTCTCATGACGATCACGACCTTCATCACACAGCGTCAGCTGATCGTGAAGAACACTGCCCGCGACAACCCGATCGCCCAGCAGCAGAAGGTCCTGCTCTATGTCTTCCCATTCTTCTTCGCGGTGACGGGTATTAACTTCCCGGTGGGCGTGCTCATCTACTGGCTTACGACCAACCTGTGGTCTATGGGTCAGCAGTTCTACGTCATTCGGAACAACCCTCAGCCGGGCACCCCTGCCTTCACCGCCTGGGAGGAACGTGCGGCCCATAAGCGCCGACGCAAGAACGGCGGCATTGACCCTGAGGCTCCCGTCACGGAGATCCTCCCCGCGGCTCCTCGCATACAACCCAAGGCTCAGTCGCGGCGTAAGCGCAAGAGCTGACCCACAGTCCCCCGGCCGGCCAGGTTCCACGGTGAGTTCGTTTCCCGTGAAACATGGTGTGTCGGTCTCCGGGTGCCGACAGGGCACCCCCGTCCCCTGAAAGACGAGTGCACATGAGCGAGACGACCGTGGACGAGACCTCCGACGCCACTCCCATCGATGACCAGCCCGAGGCCGACTCCTCAGGTGCGCCCGTTTCCCGTGAAACATCGCGGGGGAAGACGCCCGGGAACTACCTCGAGCGTGAGGGCGATATCGCGGCTGACTACCTCGAGGGACTCCTCGACATTGCCGACCTCGACGGTGACATCGACATGGACGTCGAGGGCGACCGCGCACTCGTCAGCATCGTCGGCGGAGACCTCCAGCAGCTCGTCGGCGATCAGGGCAAGGTGCTCGACGCACTCCAGGAGCTGACGCGTCTCGCGGTCACTCGTGAGACCGGCGAGCGTTCGCGGCTCATGCTCGATGTCGCGGGCCACCGCGCAGCGCGCCGCGAGGCTCTGACGGCGCTGGGAACCGAGGCGTCGGCGCGCGCCGCGAGCTCAGGTGAGCCGGTCCGCCTCGAACCGATGACCCCGTTCGAGCGCAAGGTTGTCCACGACGCCGTGGCCGCGGCTGGTCTTCAGAGTGAATCCGAGGGCGTGGAGCCGCGACGTTTCGTCGTTGTCCTGCCGCGCAGCTGATCCGTGACGGAAACTGCGTCAGACCTGAGCCCGCAACGAGAGGCCGCCGACCTGCTCGTCGAAGAGCGGTTATGCGCTCGCTTCCCCGATGCCGCATCTGGCCTGCGTCAGTACGTCGGCCTGCTGGGCACTGATGGTGTGGTGCGAGGCCTGATCGGGCCGCGTGAGGCGTCGCGCTTGTGGAGTCGGCACGTGGCCAACTGCGCGGTGCTCGGGGAACTCGTCGGTGAGGGCTCGAGGGTGGCCGATGTGGGTTCAGGGGCCGGGCTGCCCGGTATCCCGCTGGCGCTGATACGACCTGATATCCGAGTAGTGCTTATTGAGCCACTTCTGCGACGGGCCACCTTCCTCATCGAGGCGGTATCGGCACTGGGTCTCGAGGAACGAGTCGAGGTGGTGCGAGGTCGCGCCGAGGACCAACGGCTTAGTGCTGACGTGGTGACCGCACGAGCCGTTGCTCCTCTGGACAGGCTCGCGGGGTGGACGCTGCCGCTCACCCGTGTCGGTGGCATCGTGCTGGCGGTCAAGGGCGAGGGGGCTGCCGAGGAGGTGGTCGCGTCCCAACTGGCGCTCGAAAGACTCGGCGGCGGCCAGGCCGCGGTGCTCACCTGCGGTGAGGGAATCGTGGATCCGCTCACGACGGTGGTGCGCATTGTGCGATTGACGGCGGGACGACGGAGAGGGTCACGATGACGACACGGCACGAAGGCGAACCCCGGCCGGGCACCGCTGGTGAGTCCGGCCCAGATACCCCACCCGGAGGGCTCGGGTGGCCTGGTGAGCTGACCTCGAGCGCCGAGGCCAGCCCCGCCGGGCTCGGCTGGGCTCCTGCGGACGTGACGTTGCCCGCACACCTCGCTCATCACCACACGAACCAGGTGGCGCCCGCCGCCCCAGATGCACGTGAGGAGACGCCGTCATGATCGACGACACCCCACTCGCGCGTGCGGCAGAGGTGGCGGTCAGGGTCCAGCAGCGCAACTTCGGTGAGGACCTCCCGCGCCCAGCGCGTACCCGGGTCATGACGGTGGCTAACCAGAAGGGCGGAGTCGGGAAGACCACCTCGACCGTCAACCTCGCGGCGGCACTGGCCATGCAGGGGCTCACGGTTCTGGTGATCGACCTCGACCCACAGGGGAACGCCTCGACTGCACTCTCGATTGACCACCACGCTGAGGTCCCCAGTATTTATGACGTCCTCATTGAGGGTCGACCGCTCCTTGAGGTGGTCACTGCGGTGGGGGATATCACAGGTTTGTGGTGCGCCCCGGCGACACTCGACCTGGCGGGGGCCGAGATCGAACTGGTCTCGATGGTGGCTCGCGAGCACAAGCTTCGGCGGGCAGTGACGACCTACCTCACGGTTCACGAGGAACGCCACGGGCGTCTGGACTATGTGTTGATCGACTGCCCGCCGAGCCTGGGCCTTCTCACCCTGAACGCTCTCGTGTGTGCGGATGAGGTGCTGATCCCGATCCAGTGCGAGTACTACGCACTCGAGGGCCTTGGCCAGTTGATGCGCACGGTGGGCCTTGTCACGACCGAGCTCAACCCAAGCCTGTCGGTGTCGACGATCCTGCTCACGATGTACGACGCCCGCACCCGGCTGGCCGCCCAGGTCGCTGAGGAGGTGCGTGCCCACTTCGGCGACCGTGTCCTGCGCACCCAGATTCCTCGTTCGGTGCGGCTCTCGGAGGCACCGTCGTACGGACAGACGGTCATGACCTATGACCCGGGCAGCCCGGGCGCCCTGTCCTACCTCGAAGCTGCGCGTGAACTAGCGCGGCAGGTCGAGCAAGGCCCCGCCGCCGCGGAGGGGATCAATCCCTTTCTGCGGTGACGTCGGGGGCGAGCTGCCCGTGGCAGGGCGCCCAGATGACCGCGGTAATTCGGGGCACCACGTGCGCGGGGTAGGGTCGGCGCGCACGTACGACGCTGCCGGCGACCACGCCGGCCAGGGTAGGCCAGGACAGGAGCAGCCAGGGTGAACCAGCGACGCGGCCTCGGTCGAGGCCTAGGTGCCCTGATTCCGACATCCTCTCGTGAGGACACGTCGGCCCCCTCCCCCCCCGCAGTGGGTGCTCGCAGCGAGGGTGCAACAACGGCCGCACACGCAGCGGAGGACGTGGCCCCCGACGAGCTCAAGATCGTCTCCGGGGTGCGCTACGCCGAGCTCGACTTTGATGATGTCCGCCCCAACCCTCGTCAGCCGCGCACCGTGTTCGACGAGGATGCCCTCGCCGAGCTCGTACATTCGATACGCGAGGTCGGCCTCCTGCAGCCCATCGTCGTGCGCCCTATCCCCGACGCGGCAGCAGCCGGCCCGCACTATGAACTTGTCGCGGGTGAGCGCCGTTGGCGCGCTGGGCGAGAAGCCGGTCTTGATCTCATCCCCGCGATCGTGCGCGATACCGCCGACGACGTCCTGCTGCGCGACGCCTTGCTCGAGAACCTCCATCGTGCCGAGCTCAACGCACTCGAGGAGGCGGCCGCCTACCAGCAATTGCTCGACGATTTCGGGTGCACCCAGGATGAGCTCGCGGCACGGATCGGTCGCAGCCGGCCCCAGGTGAGCAATACCTTGAGGCTGCTGCGACTGCCCGCCGCGGTCCAGCGCCGCGTCGCCGCCGGAGTGCTCTCCGCCGGCCACGCGCGGGCCCTGCTCGGCCTTGATGATGTCGAGGCCATGGATCGACTGGCCCATCGGATCGTGGCTGAGGGGCTGTCGGTACGCGCCGTCGAGGAGATTGTTTCCGTCGGCGACGGTGATGGTCGCGAGCGGACGCGCGTGGCTCGTCCGCGTCGGCCGTCGGCACCGGGGCTCCTTGAGATTGCCGATCGGCTCTCGGACCGGCTCGAAACGCGCGTGCGGGTGGAGTCCGGCAAGGTCAAGGGCAAGGTCACGATCGAGTTCGCCACGCTCGACGACCTCCGGCGTATCGTCGACGTGATCGACCGGAGTTAACGCGCAATCGCCCAGACACCTTGTGCCACAAGGCTTTTGGGCGATCAGCTGCGCGCGATCGCCTGGGCTACGAGCCCCGCGGTGAGTGCGCCGAGGTCAAGGCCCGCAGCCCCGACCGCTTGAGGATAGGTGGACGTCTCCGTCATCCCGGGGGCCACGTTCACCTCGAGGAACCACGGAATGCCCGCTGCGTCGATGATGAGATCCACGCGAGACCAGTCGCTAAGGCCGAGGACACGATGGACTGACACCGCGGCTTCTGCGCACGAGGCGAGCACCTCAGGTGAGAGGCGGGCGGGCACGAAGAACTCAGTCGCGCCGGCGGTGTAGCGGGCACCGTAGTCATAGAAACCACCGTCGGGCACGATCTCCACGACGGGAAGTGCGCGGGGCCCGGACCCATCGTCGAGAACCGACACCGCAACTTCGGTGCCGCTGATGAATCGTTCGATCAACGCGGTGTCGCCGTAGGCGAAAGCGGCGACCATCGCGGACGGCAGCGCGGCGGCCGAGCGCACGACGGAGGCGCCGAGTGAGGAGCCACCTCGAGTCGGCTTCACCATCAGGGGAAGGCCTAGTCGGCCCACAACGGCATCGAGTACCGCTGTTGCGCCGAGCTCGCGGAATGTGGCGTGGGGCAGTGCCACGGAGGGCGGGACGCTCACCCCAGCGGCCCCCACGAGCGCTGACGCGACGGGCTTGTCGAAGGACGCGCGACAGGCGGATGGGCCCGACCCGACATAGGGGATTCCGAGCGCCCCGATGACGTCTCGAATCGCGCCGTCCTCCCCCGTGGCACCGTGCAGCAGCGGTATGACACAGGCTGGCCGGTGATCGACGAGGGCGGTGAGCAGCGAGGCATCAACATCTCGTACCTCGGCCTCGACCCCCGCGACCCGCAACGCATCGGCCACGCGACGACCTGAGCGAAGTGACACGTCGCGCTCGGGCGAGAGCCCTCCGGCGAGTACGATCACATGACCTTCAATGTTGCTGCTCATAAGCGTAAACTCCTTGTGCTGCAACGGATCTGCGTGAATTGCGTTTGGGGTATCGACGATGTCGATGTGTGTGATGCGGGCACGTCAGGCGAGGTTCGGCTCGGGAGCCGCCGGGCCCTCACGTCCAGCCACCGCCTCGGGCGACCCGAAGATGTCGGCGATCTCGAGCTCGTCCTTGATCACTCCCGCGAGGCGGCGGACACCCTCGCGGATGCGGTCGGGCTCGGGATAGCAGTAGGACAGGCGCAGGTTATGCCGCCCCTGCCCGTCGGCGTAGAAGCCTGTACCGGGTACATAGGCGACCATCGCTGCCACAGCGCGAGGCAGCATGGCCGTGGCATCGAGACCGTGCGGAAGTGTGACCCAGGAGTAGAAGCCGCCACCGGGTACGGTCCAGGTCGTGCCGGCCGGCATCAGGGAGCTGAGTGACTCCAGGAGTGCGTCGCGCCTCTCGCGGTAGACGTCACGAAAGACCTTGACCTGGTCGAACCACGGCTGCGTGGCGAGGTACTCCGAGATGGTCAGCTGCGCGAAATTCGAGGGACACAGGGTGGCGGTTTCATTGGCGAGTACGAGCTTCTCGCGCACACCGTGGGGTGCCACCGCCCAGCCAACGCGCAGACCGGCGGCGATGGTCTTGGAGAAGGTGCCGAGGTAGACCACGCCCTCGGACTCGTCAGCCCGGATCGCGCGCGGAACGCTGTCGTCGAAGCCGAGTAGGCCATAGGGATCGTCTTCGAGCATGAGAAGACCGCTCGAGCGAACGACCTCGAGGACCTCGGCGCGGCGTGCCGGCCCCTGGGTGACGCCGGCGGGGTTGTGAAAGGACGGGATCGTGTAGACGAGCTTGGCACGCTTGCCAGAGGCTTTCACCGAGGCGATCGCCTCGCGCAGGGCCTCGGGCCGCATGCCCTGATCGTCCATCGGCACGTGCACGACCTCGCACTGGTAGGACGAGAACACGCTCAGCGCAGTGATGTACGTGGGTGCTTCGACGAGGACGACGTCACCGGGGTCGCAGAACACGCGTACGACGAGGTCAAGGGCCATCTGCGAGCCCGCGGTGATCACGATGTCGTCGGGGTGGGCGCGAATGCCTACGGGTTCCATGACATCGAGGATTTGCTCCCGGAGCGTGACATCACCCTGGCCGGATCCGTACTGCAGCGCGACGGCACCGCGGTCGCGTATCAACCGCGCGACGGTGTCGGCGAGTGCGTCGAGCGGCAGCGCGGAGACGAATGGCATCCCACCGGCGAGAGACACGACCTCGGGGCGGCTCGCGACGGCAAACAGGGCGCGGACTTGCGAGGTCGTGAGGCCTTGCGTGCGCGCCGCGTAGGCATCGATCCATGGATCGAGGCGGGTGCCCGTCGTGATCTGCTGTGTCGGCTCCATGGCCGGCGCTCACCGCCTTCTCGAGTCTGCGTGGCATGCAGTGGTCGTGCGGAGTCAATCATGACGGTCTGGCTGCCGGATGGTCGCTGTGGCGCCTACGATGCCGGATGGACCGTGGGAGGTGTCATGCGGGTTGTCCGCTGGCTGTTTGCACTGCTCGCGATCGGCCTCGTGGTCGGCTTCGTCGCAGGCCTGATTCGCCCACGCCGCGACGAATTGCCGCCGCCGGTCGTCAGGTGATCCACGCATGGCCGTTGCACGGCGACTCGGGCCCCTGACCCGCGACTGCCTCGCCGAGATCCCGGGGCCGTGCGGTTCCTGTGTGCGTTGGGAGTTCGATGCCGTCCACCGTGCGCGCGTCGAGCGCAACGGAATCGGGGCCGAGGCGAAGGCCGACTGGCTTTCCTCGACCTTGCTCGACTGGGGATCCTGCGGCCAGGTCGTCAGGGTCGACGGTGTTGTGGCGGGCTACGCGCTTTACGCTCCCCCTGCGTATCTCCCGGGTCTGGCGGCGTATGCGACCGCGCCCGTCTCGGCCGACGCCGTTGCACTGTCCACGATGCGCGTTGCTGCCGAGTATGCGGGCCGCGGGATAGCGCGGATGCTGATCCAGGGGATGGCCGCAGATCTCGTCCGTCGAGGTGTCCGCGCCGTCGAGGCCATCACCACGACGCACCCGGCGGATGTCCCAGGTGATGCGGGTGGCTGTCTCATACCCGCGGATTTCTTACTCGCCGTGGGGTTTAACACCATACGAGCTCATCCGAGAACCCCTCGCGTGCGGCTGGACCTTCGCACCACCCTGACGTGGCGTGAGGACGTCGTCGAGGCGGCGATGGAACGGCTCTTGGGGCGCCGGCAACAGGTGGGCGCACTGCCTCTCCAAGCCCCAACCGAGTGATCAGCCGCCTGCGCGGTCGGAAAGTCAGGCCTCAGTTGTGACGGGTGCGAAGAATCGCACCACGGCAGCGGCGATACCTTCAGCGACTGCATCTCGGAAAGCTGGATCAGCCAGCCGACGCGCATCGTGCGGACTGCTGAGATAGCCGCATTCGAGGCGCACGGCGGGCATGCGGGTCATGCGCAGCAGATCCCAGGTCTTGGCGTGAGACTGACAGTCGGTGAGATCGGTTCGGGAGCAGATCTCCTCTTGGACCATCTCCGCAAAGCGTCGACCGAGGGCCGAGCCGGTTCCTGCTGCGGAATCGCCGAAGTAGAAGCTTGCGCACCCGGAGGGAATGGCGGAGTCCGCCGAGCCCACATTCAGGGAGAGAACCAGATCGGCACCGGTGTCATTGGCGAAGGCGGCCCGATCGGATTCGTCCGCGGCACTGCCGCTGTCGGGCTTGCGCGTGAGAAGGACCTGCACTCCGATGGCCGCGAGCCGGCCTTCCACGCGCGTGGCGAGATCGCCAGCGATGGCGGCCTCGTTGACACCGTGTCCGTCATCGCCCCCGTCATGCCCCGGATCGATGACGACGACCTTGTGGGCGACTCCGCTGCAGATCGACTCCAGCGCGTGGAGTTCGCGCAGTGTCGTGGCTGTGCCGCCACCACTCATCGTGCGGGCCAGGCGGTTGATGGCCCGGAAGGTCATCGGGCCGCAAGTGCCGTCGGGGTCGACGCCCACGCTGCGCTGGAACTCGCGGAGCGCATGGTCGGTGAGTGGCCCGAAGACGCCGTCGACCCGGCCGAGGTCGAAGCCGAGACCGGATAGGCGCTGTTGGAGACCGAGGACGTCATCGCCCGAGACGAGTCGCCCCGGCCGGTAGGACAGCACTCGGTCGCCGAGGGTCCAGCGGGCCTCTTCGAGCCGCCTAAAGGTCTGCGGGCCCACGATGCCGTCGACGGTGAGCCCGCGAGCCTGCTGGAATGCGCGCACCGCATGGTCGACGGAGTCATCGAAACTGGCGTTCGCTGGATCGAATCCAGGCTCTGCGGCAGGCATGATGCCCAGGCGGCCGAGCCGGTCCCGGATCTCGGCCACGGTGGTGCCGGTGTCACCCCGACGGGATAGGGGAGCGCTCACCAGGCTCAGAGGTACTCGGCGAGGTCGGCGAGCAGTGCCGCCTTGGGTTTCGCGCCGACGATCTGCTTGACGAGCTTGCCGGCCACGTAGACGTTGAGCGTGGGCAGCGACATGATCCGTTCTGCCGCGGCGGTCTGGGGGTTTTCGTCGACGTTGAACTTTGCCACCGTGACCTTGTCCGCGTGCGCAGCCGCGATCTCTTCCAGGATCGGCGAGAGCATCTTGCACGGGCCACACCATTCGGCCCAGAAGTCCACGATCACGGGCTTGTCGGCAAGTAGGACCTCGTCGGCGAACGTGGCGTCAGTGACGATCTTCGTGGCGGCGCCCATGGGTGGCGTTCCTTCCTCGTGGTGAATGGTGCGTGGTCGGTGGCGGCTGTGGCGCCCACGGTACGGCGTCTGACCGGCGGCATGTCGCCGACGCCCAAAGGTGGGACCACGAGTCGTGACTCGTGCCGCCCTGCGTGCTGGCTCGTCATGCCGGTGACTGAACGTGGATCACGTGGGGCTAGCCGGGCCCTAGAACCTGGTGGGCCGGCCGTGAGGTCAGGGGTGGGCGTTGCCCGTGCTCTCCAGGACTGCGAGGAATCGCTCGGCATCGAGCGCCGCGGCGCACCCCGAGCCCGCAGCGGTGATGGCCTGCCGATACGAGTGGTCGACTAGGTCACCGCACGCGAAGACACCGGACATGCTCGTGAGCGTGGTGCGCCCCTGCGTGATCACATAGCCCTCGGCGTCGAGGTCGACCTGGCCTCCGAGGAGCTCGGAGCGAGGATCGTGTCCGATCGCGACGAACAGTCCAGTGACCTCGATCGAGCGGGTCTCACCGGTGAGGGTGTCCCGAAGCACGAGGCCCGAGAGCTTGTCGTCGCCGACGATCTGGGCCACCTCGCTGTTCCAGGCGAAGCGGATCTTGTCGTTGCTGAGCGCCCGGTCCTGCATGATCTTGCTTGCACGCATGCTGTCACGGCGGTGGACGATCGTGACGGTCTCGGCGAACCGCGTCAGGAAGGTCGCCTCCTCGATCGCGGAGTCACCTCCTCCGACCACGGCGATGTGCTGGTTGCGGAAGAAGAATCCGTCGCAGGTGGCGCACCAGGAGACGCCGTGCCCGGACAGGCGCTTCTCTCCGTCGACACCGAGCTCGCGGTAGCCCGAGCCCATGGCCAGGATCACCGCGTGGGCGCGGTGAACGGTGCCTTCGGCATCGGTGACCGACTTCACGGGGCCCGAGAGGTCGACAGAGACAACATCGTCGGTGATGAACTCGGTGCCGAAGCGATCGGCCTGGGCGCGCAGACTCTCCATGAGAGCCGGGCCCATGATGCCGTCGGGGAATCCCGGGAAGTTCTCGACCTCGGTGGTGTTCATGAGCGCGCCACCCGCGGTGACCGCACCCTCGAAGAGCAGCGGGGTCAGCTGCGCCCGCGCAGCGTAAATCGCGGCGGTGTACCCGGCAGGTCCCGAACCGATGATGATCACGTTCCGGATGTCGTTCACGGGGGGCCCTTCGACGGTGGGACAAGTTGTCCCGGTGGTCATGCGAGAGTCGGCCGTTCGGCCTGTCGGTGCGTGAGCAGTGACGGGCCCTAGGCGAGGAGACCCTCGGCGCACCGGGCGCCACGGCTCACAACGATCCTAGGCGGGCGGGAATTCCGCCGACTGCCGCCATGGTCGAACAACCTTCGGTGGTGCGCCCAAGGCGCTCGTCAGGGGGCCGGGACGCGGGCGTTGGCCAACACGGTTGCGTCGTCGGTGGTGCAGCCGGGGGCGATAGCCCAGACCTCGAGCTGCGTGATGTCACCGGGAACAGCGACCACGATGATCACGGCGGGTTGGCCTTCGAAGGTCGCGTCGGCGACGGCGAGCGCCTGGGCGTCAGGGCGCCCAGTGATGGTGGACAGACAGGCGGGTGCGGTCTGGCTCGACGCCGGGCCTTGCGCAGCAGTTGTGCCGCCGGTACCCGTGGTGAGGACAAGGGAGGCGATCTGAGCGGCGAGGGTGCTCAGGTGGTAGTCGGTACTCGCCGTGCCCCCGGTACTCGCTGTGCCGGGGGTGAGTGGGGTGCCTGTCGTACCGGTCGCCACCTCGGCAGTGGGTGCTTCGGCACGCGCCGGAGCAGATGCCGCATCGGACATCGAGGACAGTCCCCCGGCTGACTCGGCGGTCGTGACAGTGTTCCCAGAGCCGAGTTCGCCGAGGCCGCCCCGGGCAAGAACGGCTCCGCCGAGTACGAGAACAGCAGCGGCGGCGACACCCGCGAGCACCCGGAAGGAGCGCAATGAGGGGCCGCCAGCCTTGCGTTCAAGACGGCTCACGGGAGCAAGGCCACTGTCGGCACTCGACGGCGAGCGGGCTGGCATGCCTGCCGCGGGGGCGGGACGACCATTCGCGGACCGCCGAGTCTCAGCGAGGACGGCGCCAAGCCGCGCCGCGACGTACTCAGGCATTGCGGGGTCATCGGAGCGCAATGACGCCAGCAGACCGGAGACGAACAACTCCTGCTCCGGAGTGGCCTCAGGACCAGGTGTGTCCGGCCCGGAGGCGGGCGTTCCCGATAGTGGATCGGTCACTGGCTCACCTCCGGGTCTGGTTCTGCGAGCGGGTGCCCCGCACGGTCGGGGCCCAGATCGAGCCCGACTCCGGCGTGGTGTCCTGCCCTGGTGATGGGTGCGTCACGTGTCGATTGCCCCGATGGGACGCCGGGAGCGGTGTCAGGGTTCCGCAACCCGGCCAGTGATACCGCGAGCCGGGCGCGCCCCCGGGAGCACCGGCTCTTGACGGTGCCCTCGGCGATTCCCAGGATGTGGGCCGTCTCCGCGACCGAATGGCCCTCGATATCCACCAGAATGACGGCGCTGCGCTGGTCTAGAGGGAGTGCGCTCAGGGCCTTGTCGATCTCCATGCGCATTTCCAGGCGGTCGAAGTCGTCCCGAGGGTCCGCGATGCCGTGGTGTCCTGCCTCGCCGTCCTCCTCCAGCAGCGGTACTGAGGGCCGCGAGCGCCGACGGCGCATGAGGTCCAGGCAGGCATTGACCACGATGCGATGTAGCCAGGTAGTGACCGCGGCCTCGCCCCGAAACGAGGCCGCGTTGCGGTGGGCGGAGATGAGCGCGTCCTGCAGTGCGTCGGCCGCATCCTCGGGATCCGATGTCGTGCGCAGGGCGACGGCCCACAGGCGATCGCGGTGGCGCAAGAGCAGCGTGGCAAAGGCGTCGGAGTCACCTGCCACATGGGCGCCGAGCAGGGCGGCGTCGCTGACCGCTACGCCAGCCGGGGACTGGTCGCCGGTTGACTGGTCCGGGCTCATCCGCGTACTCGGATATCCGCGATTCCGGCCTGGTAGTAACCGTTGACGGGCGGTAGTTGGGTGAACCACACGAGCAAGTACCGGGTGGTCACCGCCGTGGGTACGCGAAGTGTCAGGGTGCTGTTCGCGCCCGTGACCTCGGCCATCGAGATGAACTTCTCCGGGGGCAGGGTTGGGTCGTCGGAGGCCCGGAGCGAGACATCGCTGCCGTTCCCGACCAGCCGCAGCTCCACAGCCGAAACCGGACGGGGCGCCCCGAGGTCGACGAGGAGGCCGACGCCCGGCTTGCCGCCAAGATCGCCTGCCTTGTAGCGCACGGTGGTCCACGCCGTCTCGGGTTTGGCATCGATCGCGAGCGGCACCAGTTTGGGATTCTCCCGCTTGGTATCGCCGTACGGATCAAAGTCGACGGCCGAGACGATCGGGATCTCAGGGCCCGCAGGCGTTGATGCCGCCGAGGTGGGCGGCAGGGCCGAGGCGGTCTGTGACGGGCGCGCTGCCCTCGCAATATTCAGCGGGTCGCCACCGAGACCCTTGATCATGGCCACCCCGATGAGGGCGAGGCCCATGATCGCCACGACGGCGACTGTGACGCTCACGAGTTGCCTCTGCCGCCTGCCGTGTCGGCGCCCCGCCGGAGGCCTGAGCGGTTCGGTCAGCGTGGCGGCCAGGGCGGTGGCGACCTCGGCGACTGTGCCGAAGCGACTCAATCCCTTGGGTGGTGAGGTGCTCCGGAGCGCACGCGCCGTGATCTGGTCGAGATCGGCGGGCACATCGGCCACGACCCGGCTGGGCCAGGGGACCTTCCCTTGACCGATGGTCGGCACGCCGGGAAGCCGGTTGATCTCCTCCGGCCCGGGCCAACGTCCTGTGAGACCGGCGAAGAGCACCGCACCCGCGCCATGCACATCCGCGAGCGCCGCGTCGCCGGCCGGTTCGACGCCGTAGAGGGCGCGGTCGACACCGAGCCCGCGCACTCGAACCTCGCCGGCATCAGTGATCATCACCGAATTGGGACGTATGCGTCCGTGCTCCACGCCTGCGGCGTCGGCGGCCGCAAGGAATCTGGCCACCTCGAGTGTGAGGGTCGCGGCCTCGCGCGGTGGGAGCCTGCCTCCGTTGCGCGAGGCCAGGTAGTCCCCGAACGGGGTTCCGACGAGCCACTCAGTGACGATCACGAGCTGACCGGTGGGCGAGTCCTCGACGATGTCGAGTAGGGGTACGGCTCGTCGGTCGGTCACTTGGGAGGCACGCAGCGCTGCATCGCGAAGGATGCGAGCTCGCGGGGAGTCCAGCGGCATGAACCGCACACCTACGGCGCGGCGCAGACGGTCGTCGTACGCCCGCCAGAACGAGGTGCCTGCCGCCTCGGCCACGCGATCGACGAGTCGGTAGCGGCCCAGCACGACATCGTCAGACGCGGGTCTGCCGCCTCGTGGGGTGTCGCGCACGTCGGTCACAAATGACCACGATAGGTGGCGGATCGAGTGCGCGGAGCGTGATCCCGGCGTGGCGACACGCGATCATCCGGGCCGAACCGCGCCGACGAGGTCGCGTAGGGCGACGGGCGCCACCTCGACTCGTCCCCCGGTGTGCGGCGCCTGAGCGATGAGCCCACGCCCGAGGTAGAGCGCCACATGGTGGATCGAGCCGGGATCGTCCCTCTCATACGCCCAGAAGAGCAGGTCGCCGGGACGCAGGTCAGTGAGTGCCACATGCGCCCCCGTCAGCCATTGCTGGCGCGAGGTGCGAGGAAGGTTGAGCCCGGCGACGCCGAACACTCGGACCATCAGGCTCGAGCAATCGAAGCCACTCGTGATCGCTGCCGCACATGTGCCGTCCTCGGCCCGACCATCATCTGGTGCCGAACTCGAGCACCAGCCCGTGCTCGGGCCCCCCTGCCCCCCGCCCCCGGCTGAGTACGGCGTGCCGAGCCACCGCCTGGCCTCGGTGAGGGCGGTGAGGGCGAACCTCGTCGCGGGTGCGGTGCGGGCATCGGCGATTGCCCGGTCCAGGGCTGTGACCGAGTCGGCGGGAACAGGGCCTATGACCCAAGGCAGCGGGCCGAGCAGTTCGCGTGCGGCGGATTCCGCCGCGGCTTCGGCAGCAGCACGTTCCTGTGCCACCAGGCGTCGGACGAGTGCGTTCGCCCCGTCGAGAGCTGAGCTCGCCTCAGTGGCAAGTTCCCTTGCGAGAGAAGCGCTTGCGAGCATCTGGTCCTCAAGAAGCCGACGCTTCTCGGTGAGTGCGGCGAAGTGCGTGCGATGGGTGCTCTCGACCTCGACCGCGCGGCGCGCATCGACCGCGGCGATGAGATCGCCCTGCGCCACTGACTCGACGGCCGCGACCCTGGCGAGCACGTCGGAGATGCCGCGTCCTTCGAGGATGCTTCCGTAGAGCGCGCCCACGCCTCCGCTCATGTAGAGCTGCCGTGCGGCGTTGTCACGATGGCTGTCGAGTTCTGCGGCGCGCCGCGTGGCCACGCCCAGGCTCTCCTCGGCGCTGAGCAGTCCGGAGACCACCTCGTCGAGCGCGTCCTGCGCTGCGCCGAAGTCCTCGGCTGCGGCCTCGGACTTCGCCGCGAGCAGATCCACCTCCGCGCGGAGAACCGTAGCCGCGGTGCGGGCGTCGGCGAGTTCGGAATCGGCGTGGGCTGAGGGAGCAGGTGAGATAAGTAGCGCGGCGACGAGGGTGGGGAGGACCACCTTCGCCGCCGCGCACATGATCCCTCCCATGACCTCGCCCCAAGTCACGGGAGTGGATCGCTGGCGGTGCCCGTCGCGGTCGCTGTCACGTACGCCTTCGTCGGCGGTATGACATGTGCCGCGAGGGTGTGCGCGCTGCGCCGCAGCTGCACGGTCACGCTGTTGCCGGGGCCCGTTCTGAAGCTATTCGGGACAACGGTGTCGCCCTGGGACCGCGCGTAGCTCACGACGGAGGCGTAGGCGGCTGCGACCGACCCCTGATCGCGCAAGGTGTCATGGCCGAGCCTCGCGGCCGATTGGGCCTGGTCGCGCACGAAGTACTGCGTGGAGATGATCGAGATTGCGTCGTACCCGACCGCCCCGATGATCGAGAGGGCCACCAATGTCTTGATCATTTTTCCGACGAGGAGCAGGCCGGCGTCCTCACGGGGCTGCGGCCGCAGCTGCGCGGGAGCCCCAGAATCGGGGTGCGACGAGGGAGTGTCCACGTAGAGGTCGTCGGCCCCGGCCCCCCGACTCTTGATGACGAGGGGGTGAATATCCCTCGTCCGGGCGAGTGAGCAGGGCGGGCCAGGACGCTCGACTGGGCCGAGTGGGTCAACGCCCCCCGGGGATTCGCCTCTTGATCATCGCGACAACTTCCGTGACCTCGCTGATGTGCATCAGGTTGGCGGCCCCGAGGTAGGTGGCCAGCCCAGCTGAGCCCACGATCACGATGTCGATCAGGGCGCCGCCCTTGGAGCCGGTGGACAGATGATCACTGAGGAGGCCGTGGATCGCGCTCATGACCGCGAATGTCGCCACAGCTGCCACCGACATCCGCACCAGGCTCCTGATCGTGTGCGCTGACTGGAGTCCGCCGAGGCGCCGGGAGAGCTTCACCCAGGCAATCACCAGGGTGATCCAGTAGGACCCCACGTAGCCCAATGCAAGGGCCGAGAGTCCCACAGGTCCAGCCTGACGTGAGGTCGTCCACTCAAAGAGCGGTACGGCGATCGCGAGGTACAGGGCATTGAGCACCACGGTCACCCAGAACGCGGTTCGGGTGAGCTCAAGGGCGTACCAGCCGCGCAGGATCACGTAGTAGAGCGTGAACGGGAGCAGGCCGAGCGCGAAGATCGAAGCCAGTGAGCCGGTGACCTCGGCCGATGCAGTCGAGGTCTGGCCGTAGTTGAACAGCAGTACCCCGGCCTCGGTTCCGAGGACGACGAGCGCCACGCCCGCGGGCACGATCAGGGCCGCAGCCGTGCGCATACCGCCCCCGACATCGGCGGCAAGCTCGGAGAAGCGCCTGCCGTGGGCGGCACGGCTCATACGCGGCAGCAGGGCCGCGACGATCGACACCGTGATCACCGAGTGCGGGAGTACGAACATCAAGTGCGCGTTCGTATATGCCGTCAGGCCCGCCGCGGTGAGCCCCTGCTCCTGCGAGACTGCGTTGACTCCCGTTGCGAGGCGGACGATCACGGCGTATGCCACCTGGTTGACCAGGACGAGCCCGATCGTCCAGAAGGCGAGGCCGCCCGCGTTCCCGAGGCCGGCGCCTCGCCAGCGCCAGTTGAGCCGGAAGGTGTACCGCGACCGTCGTAGCACCGGGATCAGAATCAGCGCCTGCAGTGCGACGCCCAGGGTGGTGCCGATGCCGAGCAGGCCCACCTGCGCCCCGGACAGGGTGCCGCCCGAACCCGCGGCCGGACCGGCGACTGCGATGAAGAGGACGAAGGTTGCGATCGCGACGATGTTGTTCACGATCGGCGCGAACATCGGCGTACCGAAGTGCCCTCGGGCGTTGAGTACCTGCGAGAGCATCGTGTAGACGCCGTAGAAGAAGATCTGCGGAAGGCACAGCCGCGCGAACGCGGTGGCGAGTTCGAGCTGCTGCGGGGTGTACTGCGGTGTCGCGTAGATGCGCACGACCCAGGGCGCGAGGGCGACCGCGAGAATCGAGACGATCAGCAGGATCATCCCCACGAGGGTGATGAGCCGATCGGCATAGGCCCTGCCGCCGTCCGGATCGTCCTTCATGTGGCGCACGAGCTCGGGGATGAACACCGCGTTCAGGGCACCGCCGATGATCAGGATGTAGATCACGTTGGGCAGGGTGTTGCCCAGGTTGAACATGTCGGCGACTGTGCCGGCGCCGAGTGCGGCGGCGAGGACGACGCCGCGAAGCACGCCACCTAGCCGTGAGAGCACGGTGCCCGCACCCATCACGACACTCGATCGCAGCACGCTCGCACTGCCGCCCGCTGGAGTGCTGCCAGAGGTGGCGGCACTGGTGGGGTCGCTGCCGACATCGCCGGCGAGCTCTTCGCTCAGTGATTCGGTGAACTCGTCGTGGAACCCGCGGTGTGCTGCGGGTGGCCGACGCTGGGGTGGCCGACGGGACTGCGGGTCACGGTCGCGGGGGTCACGGTCGCGGGGGTCACGGTCATCCGTCACCGTGTACCTCCCCGGCTGTGCCTTCAGGGTGGTTGTCGTCCCGGCGCACCGACCGGCGCCGGACGAAGTTGATCCCGATCAACACCACGAGGATGCCGAACAACCCACCGACGACCCACTGCGCCGCGCGGGCGTAGGCCGCAGATCGCACCTCGGTTCGGACCGGCTCGCCGAAGGAAGCACCCTCCGGGGTCAAGAGCTGGATATCGACGGCGACAGGGCCTGTGCCGATCACGCGAGCGGCCACCTCGAGAGTGATCTTCTGTCCGGGGGCGAGCAGCACCGCCGGGATGTCTGCCGACTCGAAGCGCACCCGGGGGGTGCCGACAAGTCGGACCCCGACCCTTGCGGGTCTGCTGAGGTCGTTGGCCACGGTGATCGGTATGACCCCGGAGTCACCGGGAAGGGTTACTGGGGCATGCGACAGGATCCGCACGAGGCTGGCCTGTCCGGCGATCTGTGTGCCCACAGAGGTGACCACACGACGTCCGACCGCGATCTCCTCGCGCCAGGCGCTGGACTCCCCGCGGGTCAGGGCCACCCCCAACTCACCGGTGCTCGCCGTGGCGCTGTCGGGGGCTACCGATTGGAGGGCGGCCAGCTGCGCGCGCATCCGCCGCACCTCGTCGAGATAGGCCGCAGGGAGTTCGCTCTCGAGGTCTGCGGGTGAGTACTCAGTGCGACTTCTGGGGATCGTGCTCGCGGGCTCGGCCATGAGCGCACTGAGACGCGTCGGCACCAGCCAAGGGGACGCTGCCAGTGCCGCAAGAAGTGCGGGCGCCACGGTGGGATCGGCCGACCAGCGGGTACTGGGCGCGATCACGATTGTGCGCGACTCGGATGGCCGCTCCAGGGTGATCATCGCCAGTTCCGCCAGTGCGATCTGCTGGCGGACGATGGGATCGGCGGTTGCTCGGGTGCTGAGCGCACCGTCGCGAGCGACTACGAGCGTGGAGAGCGCGGGGTCGAATGCCGCAGCACGCAGGGGGGCCCCTCCGGTGGCGAGGTCGACCGAGCCACTCGGGGTGTAGGTGATCGCCGGTGCGGCGGGCAAGGTGTCTGCGGACAGCACCACAACGCTGGCCCCCGAGGCGCGGACGACATCGAGGGTGCCCTCGTCGATACGCCCGCCCGCTGGCCAGACAAGCCCACCTGAAACCTTCTGGTTCAAGGTTCGGCTCGGCACGAGGTTGGCGGTGGTGCTGGCGCGAGCGATGTCGACGTCGAGAGCAGCGCGGTGCAATGCCACCACGTCGGGATCGCCGTAGTAGGACGCGGTCACTTCTGCTGTAGCCGTCAAGCCACGGAGGCGATCGAGCCACGCGGCTGCGGGCAGGACACCCTCGCCCGGGACCGTGGCACCGGTTGGGGTGCGGATCGAGTAGCCGTTGGCCATGGCCAGCAGTGAGCTGAGCAAGGCGGGATCAATGACCCAAGTGATCGCTTCGGGGGCCGCGTCAGCGGCGTCGAGGATCCGGCTCAGGCGCCCGCTCGGGCCGATCTCGGTGGCGAGATGGTCGTCAAGGAACAGGCCATTTCCGGCCCGGGACGGGGCTGAGGTGAGCGGGAAGAGCCACACGACGTGCGTGGGGGCTACGGCTGCACCTTCCGGGAACCATGTCAGGAAGGTGCGAGTCAGGCCGGTCTGAATGGTGCCGAGACCGTCATCGGCAACGTCGCCCAGTGATTCGATGCCAAGCACCAGTACGTGCGCTTCGGTGTCCGGGAGGTCGAGGTCGGGCATCGGGACCGAGACGGTGAAGGCGGCGGACTGCCCGGGTTCCAAGGACTCGACGACGTCCGTGCGCGTGCTGTCGACAGCAATGCCGGTGCGGCCGGCAGTCCCGAGCTGAATCTCGGTGAGCTCGGAACGACTGCGGACGGGTGTGGGCGAGAGCCGTAGTCGAACCGCGACCCGCGCCACCGGTGAGGTCGAGGTGTTGGTGACCTCGCCGGAGATCGTGAGGGTGTCGAGGGGTCCGGGCTGACGTGGAGTCATCGCAGTGAGGGCAACGGAAACCGGGCTGAGCCCGTCTTGGGCGCGGGGGATGGCCGCGGCGGGTCCTGCTGGTGCTGCGATGCCCGATCCCAGGCTCCCGAGCAGAGCCGCGAGAGCGGCGGCGCTCAGCAGGCGCACTCCCCTGCGGCCGATCATGGGCCTGCGTCTGTGTCGGGAGCGTCACCAGAGCGGGCGAGCAACCCCTCGACCAGGCCTATGAGCCGTCGCTCGTCAGCGTAGGCGAGGGTGTCGGCTACCGCATCGAGGGGAACCCACCCAACCTCGACAACCTCGGCGTCGGCATCGGACAGGTCCTCGCTGAGAGCCTCGAGCAGGAAGTGGTGGACCGTCTTGTGCACCCGACGGTGTTCGGCGACGAACCAGAAGTCGATGGTGCCCAGGGGCGCGATGACCGAACCGGCGATCCCGGTCTCCTCCTCGACCTCGCGCACCGCGGCCTGTTCGATGGTCTCGCCCGCCTCGACGTGACCCTTGGGCAGTGACCACATCAAGCGCCCCCGTCGATCAAGGCGAGCGATGAGGGCAGCCCGGGGAACGGGGCCGCGAAGGTCAAGGATCAGTCCGCCCGCACTGGTTTCCTCGACCCGACCGAGGCGCGCGGCAGGAGGTCGAGGGATCGGCCGCCCGCCCGCGGGCGGCGCGGGACGGGGGTTGCCGGGCATACGGTGAGGATAGTCGCGCGCTAGGGCGCCTAGGCTGTCGCGACGTGCCCACCGAACTTCCTGCCTCTGACCCGCGACCGGCTGATCCTCGATCACCCGGTACCTCAGCGGGCGGGCCGCCGCGCCCGAACGGACCTGCCGCGGTGATCGAGGTAGCCACGGCTGTCCGCGCGCTCGAGGAGCACGCTCGAGTGGCGCTCGACCTCGGCCGTCGCTTCGCAGACGCCGGTCATGAGCTCGCACTCGTCGGTGGCCCGGTCCGCGACGCGCTCCTGGGCCGACTCGGTGATGATCTTGACCTCACGACGGATGCACGCCCAGAGCAGGTGCTCGAGCTCGTGCGCGACTGGGCCGATGCCGTGTGGGATGTCGGCATCGCGTTCGGAACTGTCGGGCTGCGCAAGGGCGATCACAAGCTCGAGATCACCACCTACCGCGCCGAGGCCTACGATCGCGAGTCGCGCAAGCCCGACGTTCACTACGGCACCTCCCTGGCCGACGACCTCGGGCGACGTGATTTCACCGTGAACGCCATGGCCGTCCGCCTCCCTGGACTCGAGCTCGTCGATCTTCATGGCGGGATCGATGACCTCCGTTCTGGCATCCTGCGCACTCCCGGCACGCCGGAGAGCTCGTTTAGTGACGATCCCCTTCGCATGATGAGGGCGGCCCGGTTCGCATCCTCCTTGGGCTTCGAGGTTGCGCCCGAGGTCGTCACCGCGATGACCGCGATGTGCGGGCGCCTGGCGATCGTGTCGGCCGAGCGGGTCCGTGACGAGCTCGTCAAACTGGTCCTGGGTGAACACCCGAGGGCGGGGCTTGCGCTCCTGGTCTCGACCGGCCTCGCCGAACTCGTCCTGCCGGAGCTCCCAGCCCTTGTCCTCGAGGTCGACGAGCACCACCGTCACAAGGACGTCTATGAGCACACACTCACAGTGCTCGAGCAAGCGATGGATCTTGAGACGTCGCACGACCCTCGCAGCGGCCCGGACTTCGTCCTGCGCTTCGCCGCGCTGATGCACGATGTCGGGAAGCCGCGCACGCGTAAGTTCGAGTCCGATGGCGGGGTGTCCTTCCACCACCACGAGATGGTCGGCGCCCGCATCACGCGTAAGCGGATGCAGACGTTGCGATTCCCCAACGACATCACCGACGAGGTGTCACTGCTCGTCGAGCTCCACCTTCGTTTCCACGGCTACGGAGATGGCGACTGGACCGACAGCGCTGTGCGCCGCTATGTCCGCGACTCGGGGGCTCAGCTCGCACGACTCCACAAGCTGACGCGCGCTGATTGCACCACTCGTAACCGCCGCAAGGCCGAGAAGCTCGCCAGCACCTACGACGGTCTCGAGGAGCGCATCGAGCGGCTCTCCGCCCAGGAGGAACTCGACTCCATCCGGCCGGCCCTCGACGGCAACGCGATCATGGCGATCCTGGGGATCTCCCCGGGCCGCGAGGTCGGGCAGGCTTACTCCCACTTGCTCGAATTGCGTCTGGACCACGGTCCGATGAGCGAGGATCAGGCAGCGGCTGAACTCCGCGCCTGGTGGGCTGCCCGCGGCCCAGCGCTGCCCCCGCCATCCTGAGAAGGAGGTCGACCATGCCTGACCCTCAGGCTGATCTCGAACCTGATTCTGACCTCGATACCGGTCGGATCCGGGCCGAGCGCTACGGCCATCTCCCCGAGCATGTGGCTCTGGCGGACACGACCACCGCGCAGGTATCGGGCCCCGCACCGGACCCGACAATGGGTCGTGACATCGAGCGCGACATCGCGCTGCACAAGGTCGGCGGCTAGCCCGTCGGCCGAGACCACCGGTCGACGTCAGTTAGGCCGGGGGGTTGGCGGATTTCCGAGCTGATCCGGCCGAGGCCAGGAACTGCACGACCGCCAGGGCGATCACGGCGACGATCACAGTCGAGGTGATCAGTGCGGCCGAGATTGTGTCGGCGACGGTGAGGATCGCGATGGCGATCACGGCGATGGTCACGCGCCAGAAGGTGCGGGTACGGGCCACCCACGCCGCGAACGGCCCGATGGGGCTCTCGACTGCTCTACCACCGACGCCCGAGAACGTGTCGGTGATGACCTCGCGAGATCGCACCGCAGCACTGGATCCCGACAGGAACCAGCCCAGGGCTGCGATCAGAATCCCGATCACGAAGGCCGACCGCACCGCCTCGTGAAGGAAGGTGGTGAGGATGGTGAAGAACGCTTCCTCGGCGGCCGCGAACGGAGTGCCCTGGAGCGACAGCGAGATCTCTTGTTGACCAATCATCAGGCCGAATCGCAGGACGAGTGCGCCGAGGATGATCGCCACACCGGCCGCGATCGTCATGCGTGCGCGGCGTCGGGCCAGAAGAACGGCCCCCACGAATAGCGCCGCGGTCGCGTAGATCAGCCACTGCGCGAGCGGCTGCGCCAGCGCGTACAAACTCTGGGCACGTGCAAGTTCCGGTGAGGTCAGCAAGACGACCTCGCGGTCTGCGGCAGCAGGCACTGGGACATTCGCGGCGAAGGTGAGCCCGCGGTCGACGAGTCGCTGCTTCACCTGGGCGATGAGCTCCCCGGTGTCGAGGACGACCTGATCTCCCTGGACGCTGACCGCCCCATTGTCGCGACCCTCGAGCGCCTTCACGAGTGCCGTTTGCGCCCCTCGATTGATCGCGGCCCACAGCCCATCGAACGCGTCGCTGGCGAGGATCTGGTCTACTTCGCGACCGATGAAGGTGTTCACGCCGAGAGCGATAGGCCCGGCGAGGGGCTGCAACTTCGGCGTACCCGAGAGCAGGTCGCTGACCCGGTTCTCGGTGTCGAGCTGGGCCACGAGCGCGCTCGTGACGGTGTCACCGATCGCCTTCTGGATTGTGGGGTCCTGGGAGAGCGGGGCCACGGTGGCGACATAGCGCTCGGTGTCCGTCAAGGTGCGCTGCGCCCAAAAGGCTGTGAGGGCAAGGGGAAACAGGAGTGCGGCCACCACCAGGACAACCCAGGCTGAGACTCCTCGGCCAGTCACGCGACGACGGGCCGCCGCGCCTTCGAGCTCGGCCACGCGAGCCTTCAGCGCTTCGACGCTCTCAGGGGTGTTGGTGGTCATGGCCGTCCCTTCATGAGTCCGGATTTGAGCGTAGGGGATCAGCGCTGGCCGGGTATGGCAGATGGATCCGTAGCGTAGTTGCGTGCGGGATCGCGGTGCTCGGCCCGCAGCGCCCACAGCGCGCCTATCGCGCCAAGCACGATGATCCATGACGCGACAAACGGTGTGCGGCCATCGCTCGGCGCTGCGAAGGCCGCGGCCGTCAGCCCGGTGACGATCGCGACATTCACGGCGACGTCGTAGAGAGCGAAGATGCGACCTCGCCGGTCGTCGTCGACGTCCTCTTGAACGATCGTGTCGGAACAGACCTTCACCGCCTGCCCCGCGAAGCCGACGAAGAGCCCCACGACGAGCAGCCCGGGCAAGGTAGCGGAGGAGGCACCCACAGCGCCGATGGTGACCCCCACGACCAGGACGACGGCTGACCACCTCACGGCACCGAATCGGCGCGAGGCGCGGGGGGTGGCGAAGGCCCCGAGGAAGGCACCAAGCCCGGCCGCAGCGGTCGCGAGGGTGAGGGCATAGATCGCGGCCTCGGGATCGTCGGGGTGTAAGGCCCCACGTACCTGCAGGACGCTCAGGGCGACGGCGATGCCGAAGATCACCCGGTGCACCATCACCAGCCCGATGGCGCGGGCCGCGGGCCGTCGTGCGGCGAGGTGGCGCATTCCGGCAACCATCCCGGATACGACACCGCGCATGGTGTCGCGGCCCGTCGCGGTGTGGTCGTCGGGCCCGAGTTGATCCGGCCGAAGTCGGCTCGCGACGGCTGACGCCACCACGTACGTCGCGATGGCGCAGGCGAGCACCACCACTGAGCCCGAGTCGCCGCCGCCTACGGCCTTGCGGATCGCGATGCCACCGAGGCCGCCGATCACGGAGGCGACGGTGCCGGCCGTCGGCGCGATCGCATTGCCCGTCACCAGGAATCGGCCGACGACCACATGCGGCAGACCGGCTGAGAGGGCGGCAAGGATGAACCGGTTCACCCCCAGGACTATGAGCACGGCGATGGCGAGCACCGCGTCGTCACGTCCTGACGCGACGACGGCGGCGAGTCCGACAACGAGCAGCCCACGCAGTAGGTTCGCCCACACCAGCACCGTGCGTCGGCGCCAGCGGTCGAGGAACACCCCCACGAAAGGCCCGATCAGGGAGTACGGCAGCAACAGGATGGCGAATGCGACGGCGACCTTCGTCGCCGTCGGCTCCCGCTCGGGGGAGAAGAGCACGAATGTCGCGAGTGATGCCTGAAGGAGTCCATCGCCGAGCTGCCCGCTGAGGCGCGCGCCGAGCAACAGCCGGAATCCGCGGACTCCGAGGATCTCGCGCAGGCCGGCTCCGGAGTCGCTCACGTCGTGACGGTATCGGTCGAGAGAACACGCGACCGATACCGCGGCCCAGATCCCGAGAATCGGCGAGGGGCCCCACACGCCGGAAGCCGGACCCGAGTGGGTCCGGCTTCCGTGTCGAGCGAGTGTGGGGGGAGCGTCAGCGCTCGATCTCCCCGGCGATGAAGGCCTCGACGGCCGCCTTCGCCTGGTCGTCGGAGTACTGCACCGGCGGGCTCTTCATGAAGTACGAGGACGCCGACAGGATCGGGCCGCCGATGCCGCGGTCCTGGGCGGTCTTCGCGGCGCGGATCGCGTCGATGATCACACCGGCGGAGTTCGGTGAGTCCCAGACCTCAAGCTTGTACTCGAGTGACAGCGGGATATCGCCGAAGTTGCGACCCTCGAGGCGCACGAACGCCCACTTGCGGTCATCGAGCCATGCGACGTAGTCGGACGGGCCGATGTGCACGTTGCGGGGCTCGATGCCGTTGACGAGCTGCGAGGTGACCGACTGCGTCTTGGAGATTTTCTTCGACTCGAGGCGCTGGCGCTCGAGCATGTTCATGAAGTCCATGTTGCCGCCGACGTTGAGCTGGTAGGTGCGGTCGACGGTGACACCGCGGTCTTCGAACAGCTTGGCGAGCACACGGTGGGTGATCGTGGCGCCGATCTGCGACTTGATGTCGTCACCGATGATCGCGACGCCGGCGTCGGTGAACTTCTGGGCCCACTCGGGCGTGCCCGCGATGAAGACCGGGAGCGCGTTGACGAAGGCAACCTTGGCATCGATGGCGCACTGCGCGTAGAACTTCGCGGCCGCCTCCGAGCCCACGGGGAGGTAGCAGACCAGGACGTCGACCTGAGCCTCGCGCAGGGCGGCGACGACGTCGACGGGCTGGTCGTCGGACTCGGTGATCATGTCGCGGTAGTACCAGCCAAGGCCGTCGAGGGTGTGTCCGCGCTGCACCATGACACCGGTGGGCGGCACGTCGCAGATCTTGATGGTGTTGTTCTCGCTCGCCAGGATCGCGTGGGCGAGGTCCTGACCGACCTTCTTGGCATCGACGTCGAACGCAGCCACGAACTCGAGGTCGCGGATGTGGTAGTCGCCGAACATGACGTGCATCAACCCGGGCACCTTGACGCTGGGGTCCGCGTCCTTGTAGTACTCAACGCCCTGGACGAGCGACGAAGCACAGTTTCCGACTCCAACGACTGCTACGCGTACCGAACCCATCGGGATTCCTCTCTCACTCACCGTGGGCGGTCGGGTAGATCCCGGCCCCGGACTTGGTGTTCACCGATCGCCCCGACGGGACGACGGACTGGTGCTGGGGTGCTCACGCTCGCTGGCGATGAGCTCATCGAGCCAACGGACCTCGCGCTCGACACTTTCGAGCCCGTGCTGCTGGAGTTCGAGGGTGTAACTGTCCAGACGCTCGCGAGTGCGAGCCAGGGAGGACCTGACCGCGTCGAGGCGTTCCTCAAGGCGCGACCTTCGACCTTCGAGGATGCGCAATCGCACCGAGGCCTCGGTGCGACCGAAGAAGGCGAGGCGGACGCCGAAGCGGTCGTCCTCCCACGCGTCGGGTCCGGCTTCACCGACGAGGGCCTGGAAATGCTCCTTGCCCTCGGCCGTGAGCCGGTAGACGATGCGGCCGCGCTTTCCGGCGAGGGCGGGCGCGGCTGCGGCGGTGGCTTCGTCCTCGATCAACCAGCCACGACCCGCGAGATCCTTCAGGCACGGGTAGAGCGAGCCGTAGGAGATCGCGTGGAACGTGCCCAGGACGCCGGACAGTCGCTTGCGCAACTCGTAGCCGTGCATGGGTGCCTCGTGGAGCAGCCCGAGGACGGCCAACTCAAGGAGGCCGCCGCGCTTGCCCGCACGTGGTGACATTCGCTGCACCTCCCGATGTATCGATCCGATATAGCGAAACTGTACGTGGCGAGTCCCCGGCGGGCAAGTGCCCCGTCCGCGGCGGTGCTGAATCACCACCCGTGCAGCGTGATTGCCTGCACATGTCATCGGCGCACGTAGGCTCGGACGGTGCCGGCACCACGACGCTCCAGCCACCGGGCCTCCCGCATCCGCGGGCCGCGCCCCTCGGAGCCGACCCACTCTCCGCTTCCCCCTGCCGAGGTCGTCGCCGACCCGGCCCGGCCCCGATCGGTGGTCGACCACGCGCTCACGCGCCGGCATGTCATCGAGCAGATCCGTGCGGGCGACGCCTTCGCGCGCGAAGACCACTGCGATGCCGATCCCTACCTCCTCCGCGCGGCCCGCCACCACGGAGAGGCAACCGAGCGGCCCTGCCCGATGTGCCGCGCGAACGTTCTCGTGCACGTCACCTATGTGTTCGGGGACGAGCTCGGCCCGTTCTCTGGGCGCGTGAAGTCCTCCGCCGAACTGCCCGTGATGGCCTACGAGCACGGCCAGTTCCGGGTGTACGTCGTCGAGGTGTGCTCGGAGTGCGGATGGAACCACCTCACGATGTCCTACGCGCTCGGCGACGGAGTACCGCGGCGGCCGCTCAAGCGGCCACCGGACTTGCTGGACTGACCCGCGTCGGCCCTTCTGGGCCTGATGAGACGAGTCACACACCGCGTCGATTCACGGGTGGAGGTAGGAAACCTGCAACGTTCGTCGTACGTCGCACTGATGTCGCCTGTCCTTCAGGCGCCAGATCCGCCCCAGACCACCAGCACTTGAGGATGACTTCGTGAGGATCGACTACCCGCGCGCGGGTCGCACCGGCGTTCGGCACTGGCTCCCGTCGTGGCGCCAGGTGCTCTCGCTCGTGGCGCTCGGGGTGCTGATCGTGGTGGGCACTTTCGCCGTTCTCCTCGCCCGCACCGAGGTGCCGGCGCCCAACGATGTTGCCACCGCCCAAACCTCGATCGTTTACTGGAACGACGGGAAGATCGAGCTCGGTCGCCTCGGTGATGCCAACCGCATCAATGTCACGCTCGATCAGGTGCCCCTCGATGTCCAGCACGCCGTTCTCTCCGCCGAGGACCGTGAGTTCTACGACCACGGGGGCTTCTCGCCCAAGGGGATCGCGCGTGCAATCTGGAACAACGTCTCCGGCGGAAGCCTGCAGGGTGGCTCCACCATCACCCAGCAGTACGCCAAGAACGCCTTTCTCACCCAGGAACGCACCCTGTCGCGCAAGCTCCAGGAACTCCTGCTCTCGGTGAAGCTAGAGACGAGCGTGTCGAAGGACCAGATCCTGAGCGACTACCTCAACACGATCTATTTCGGTCGTGGGTCCTACGGCATCCAGACC
>Ga0114978_10000540_pt1 | contig 32282 bp, 26 predicted proteins | sample S_140212_EF_Meta_FD_87027 | JGI IMG/M metagenome (GOLD analysis project Ga0114978, IMG submission 87027) | Freshwater microbial communities from Lake Simoncouche, Canada to study carbon cycling - S_140212_EF_MetaG | ecosystem: Environmental > Aquatic > Freshwater > Lake | place: Lake...
AACCCAACTGCGGAAACGATCCATCAAAGCGCCGGGCAAAGCCAAGTCGGCGTAGGTGCGCCTGAAAAGAATTGCCGAATACGAAGGGACATCCACATACTGCAACGCAGCCATCAAAAGGGCACTACTTTTACCACCGCCAGCAGCCCCACCGAATAGACCTTCCAACGCATAACTCCGCAAAAAAACTTTTTGAGTTAGGGAAGCCTCTTCAGGACAGAACAAAGATTCCTTCGGTTGGAGATACTCGTAGATTTTATTCCAGTCAGCCATTAGTCCTCGTAAAAATAGTTAGATACATACTGTAGTATTGCATAGGTCTTTCATTTGCTAAGGTGACGGTCTCAATGGACATTTTCCGAAAATTACAATCTCTCCTCACGCGTCCTAACCTTGCAAACTGTTTGATGGTTTTATTCGTCGCAGGAATTTCAATAGGTACGGGTCTTATTTTCCCGCCAGCGGGCTTAATCGCCCTCGGAGTAACCTGCGGAATCTATGGTTACTTGTTGGGATCTGAATAATGGCTTGGAATAGCGAAACTAATAAGGATCTCAAAAACAGCGCCGAGAAGGCAATGTCCAACCCCGGTGCGCCTGTCGCCTTTGACATGGGGCGAGTTGGAAAACCTTACAAAGATGGCTGGGATATTGACCGTGCATACCGAGAAGGAATGCAAAAAGTTACTTGGGTGTTCCGATGTATAGACGCAATCGCAGGAAACCAAGCACGACTCCCTATGATACTTCGCAAAGGCAACGATCAGCGCGGCGAGCAAACCAAAGATAACAAATCTTTGCTTGAGATTTTTAACTCCAAGTCCAATGAGGGCGAAAATTCATTTGCTTTCAGATACCGAATTTCTGCGCAACTCCTAATGAGCACAAGGGGCGTCTTCATTGAGAAGGTTCGCTCACGAGACGGAAAAATAATTGCCCTGCAACTTCTCCCGCCACAATACACAGCCCCAATTCCTGATGCAAAGAAATTTGTTCAAGGTTTTGAAGTTGATATGCGCAACGGAACAAAGTTTGTTCTAAAACCTGAAGATGTGTGTTGGATTCGTAGACCACATCCACTTGATCCATACCTCTCAATGACGCCAATGGAATCCGCTGGTATCGCTATTGAATTAGAAAACCTGTCAAAACTTTACAACCGCAACTATCTCATCAACGACGGTCGTCCGGGCGGTCTACTCGTTGTTAGAGGCGACATGGAAGACGATGACAAGCAAGAGTTAAAGAACAGGTTCCGTGGCAATATTTCGCGTACAGGATCAACAACAGTAATTGCTTCTGAGGCTGGTGTTGATTATGTGGACACATCTGCTTCACCACGAGATGCGGCTTACACACAGATGCGCGAAATTCAGAAGAATGAAATCTTTGCCGCCTTTGGTGTACCTGAGTCCGTAATTGGTAACGCTGCGGGAAGAACTTTCTCTAATGCTTCCGAAGAAATCCGTGTTTTTTGGATGGAAACAATGGCTCCTCACCTTCACACATTGGCGCGAGCATTTGATGAACTTGACGATAAATACTATGTTGACTTTGATACCGAAGACATTCCAATTCTTATTCTTGCAAAACAAGAACGCGAACGATATGTGATGGACGAGTTCCAACAAGGTTTGATTAGTTTGAATGAATACCGTACTGCTACTGGTCGCAAAAAGGTTGATTCAGAACTTGCCGACAGTCTCCTATCTAATCCGAACCTTACGCCGATTGCGAACACGGAGAAGCCGTTTAAGCCTGAAGAACAACAACCTGTTGACATGGCAGGTGTTGATCCAAATGCCGCACCTCAAGGTTTGCCCCCACAAGAAGGCGCAATGGAAATGCCCGTTCCTGCACCGCCGACACCAGTTCCAGCACCCGACATGCCTGCCCAACCTACAGAAACAGCGGCGTTAACGCCAGATCAACAACTTTCTGAATTTGAAAAGATTCAACATGAAATGCAACTGAAGTTCGTGCAAGAACTAGAAACAAAAGCCGACACCGACACAGACAGATGGACAGAAATACTTGACCGTGCTCTTGAGCGCATCTTTGAAAGACAACAACGAGTTGTTTTAGAAAAGGCTTTTGGCAAACGCGGAGTTAAGTCAATATCTAGTGGTGTACTAACAGTTGACATGATTTTTGATCGCGAGATTTGGGACAAGCAACTAGCAGAAGATTTAGAGCCAATCATCTTGGCTATCTACACTGATGCCAAAGAGTATGTGGCTTCCCGTACCAGTAGCAATGTTGTAATGGAGCCACAGGAAGTTGAAAAACTCGTGCAACAACAAATAGAGCGAATGCAACAAGCCAACTCCACAACGGCAGAAGAAATCGCAGCCGCGATCGCGGTTGCAATGATGGAAGAGGACGAAGAAGAGCGATCCGTTCTCCTGCGACTTGCCCTTATCGCTATATTCCTAAAACTTATTTCCCGACGTCGCCGTGACATCGCAGAGCATGAGGCACAGGCTTCCTACAACGGCGGTGTTTACTTGGCTGGAAAAGAAAATAATGTTGGTATGACAAAAACTTGGATCACCCGTAAGGATTCGCGTGTACGAAATGCGCACAAATTCCTTGAAGGTAAAACAGTTAAGTTCGGTGATGGGTTTGTGGTTGACGGTCTCGTATTGCGCTTTCCGGGAGACCCAGTTGCTCCACCCGGATTGACTTTCAACTGTCGCTGTCGTCTACGTTTCGGTTTCACTGAATAGTATTTTCAGTAAAATACGGGGGTTATACTTAAAGTGTTCCCGTTTTGGGGCTCCAAATAGTTTATTGTTTAGTAAACAACTTTTAATTGGAGCACCATGTCTACGACTATGACCGAAACACAGCAATATAAAGCGCTACAAGGTCAGTTCAACATTGACGAGGCACAGGGTATTGTTGAATGTTTCGTTGCAGGAAACGGCAACAAGGACAGTGTTGGCGACATTATTGTTCCGGGCGCTTTCACAGACAGCCTTAAGAGGCGCAAACCCCGTGTTGTTTGGGGTCACAACTGGAATGAGCCAATTGGCAAAGTTCTTGAAATGTATGAAGTTCCACCATCCGATCCACGACTCCCAATGAAGATGCGTGCCGCTAATATCGGCGGTCTTTACGCAAAAGTTCAATTCAATTTGAAATCAGAACGCGGTCGTCAGGCTTTTGCTGATGTTGCTTTCTTTGGCGAAGAGCAAGAGTGGTCAATTGGCTACAAAACTCTTGATGCAGATTTTGACCCACAGCGCCAAGCAAACGTATTGAAGAAAGTTGAACTATACGAAGCAAGCCCTGTACTCCATGGCGCAAACCAACTCACAGGAACGATCTCAATCAAGTCGTTTGAAGGTAATGACTCCAAAGGTCATATGCGAGACGAAAACGGCAACATTACCGAAGCAGGTCGTTCGCTCCTTGCACGCTTTATGGCGAGCAACATGCAACGCAACAAGCCACAAGAATCACAAGAGAACGGGTACGACGACGACGCCGTAGATGCACCAATGCCGTCGCGTAGCCGTGAGGCTAACCTCCCATACGCACTCGCCAAGAAGTTTGGTGGAGCAGTAAGGGTTCGTGAGTCAGATGCAAATAGCGCAATATTTGACCACCGCGTAGAAGGCGAAGGCATCATGACGATGCGCGTTTCGTACCACTACGAAAATGGGCAGTTCATGATTGGTGAAGCAACAAGAGTCAAGCCACAGGTCGTCTATATCAATGTTGACGGGGATAAGCCAAGCGGTTCAGATGCTGAGCGCAGGTATGAAGACCGATACAACCTTGAAGCCGACCCACAGGTTCCAGCAGGCGTAAAACCTAAATCCCCCGAAAAGGCTGACCCACTTGGTGGGATTATTCCGCAAGAACTCGTAACAGGTGACATCCTCCGTGGACGCGGTCCTCGCCGTGGAAACCTAGAGAAACTTCTCCGCTACTGGCGCCCGATCATGAAGCAACCGGGCGGATTCCGTCGTTGTCGTGTAATTCTTGCTAATCACCCTGAACTTTTCCCATTAAGCAACATCTGCGCTTGGCTACACCATGAAACAACTGGTCTCTGGCCGAACGAAGGATGCCATCACCCAACGATGAAGAACTGTCGTGGAAAACTCAAGAAGAACAACTGGGATGACTCACAGTTCAACGAGCGTCTCACCAGCCTGATCAAGCCGGGCAAATCTTTAGAGAACCTCAGCGAAGAAGAGGTTAAATCAATATTTGATCTCTTGGATAGCGAAGAAAAGGGTTACGAGATGATGGAGCAACTTGCCACCCGTCTCGCTGATGATCAAAATCCCGAAGAAGAAGGAATGGTGCTTCCAGACGTGGAGTTTGAAAACGAGGACGAAGCCAACGAAAAAGCAGGCGACGCCCTAAAGCAATTCATGAATGATGAGCCCGACTTCATCAACTACATGGCTGACAAGAAAAACTGGGTCATGGAAGGCGAAGACGACAATGGTCAAATGATGGAAATGCCATACCCAGACAGTGACGATGATGACTGTGGTTGTGGTGGCGGTGGCAAAGATCCAAAGCAAATGATGGGAATGCTGATGGCGGCTATTGCTGAACTCATGGGCAAAGATGCCGATGAGGACATTGAGGTCAAAGCAGGACGGGTCATCAGTTCGCGAAATATGACAAAACTACAGAACGCTTTCAACCTTCTCAAAGAGGTGTTGAGTTCAGGTGGTGTGGCTTCGGAGATTGAGGCTAAGTCATTGTCGTTGGATGAGAAAGAAACTCTCATGGTTTCTTCTGCCGAACGATCACTGTACGAAGTCAAAGAACTTCTAGATCCAATTCTGGATTATTATCAGATCAAATCAGAAGTCACGGAAGACGGTGTGATAGTTGAAATTGATGGAGTTGAGGATGAGGCATTTGATGCGTTGCTCAACATCATGGACTCAATGTAAATAAAAAAATGACTTTTAAGAACGGTTCCATTTGTAACGAAAACAAAACACTAATATGGGTTATACTTCAATAACAGGTTTACCACAAAAAACAGCAAAATATCAGTGTCTGATGTCAGGCGATAAGCGCTTGACGCCATGCTCTGTTTGCTCTAATCCAACAAAGTGCATTGCAAAAACAATGCACTACAAGGAGTCCACGAACATGGCTAGCGAAACACCAACAGTAAAACTTCTTGCAGACGGCGGAATTGAATGTGCCAAAGGTTTGGAGTTATCAGAATGTGGCTACAAGCCGGGAGCAAAAGTTTGTGGCAAGTGTGGAGCAAAGGCTGTAACGCAAACGGATGAAGCCATTCCTACTGACGCAGCGCCAGAAGTGGCAACCGAAAAATCTGATTGGGTTACTGCAACGGACGAAAAGGCAATGACCGCAGAAGCAACAATGATGGATGCAGAAGTTCCTGCTCCTAGCAAGAAAAAGAAACCAGCAATGCCTGTAGTCGCCGAGGAAGACATGCCAGAAGATCTTGACGAAGACGAAGAGAAGATGTACGGCGAGATTGAAAAAATGATGGAGCAACGCAAGAAGGCTCGCGCCAAGCGCATGGAAACAATGGGTGTCAAGTCTGCTGATTACGATGATCTTGCTTTTGTTTGCGCCATTGAGCGTCGCGTCTATTCGGGTGGTTCGGAAATTTGTGCATCATGCCCAGGTGGCTGTGAGCAACAAGACACAATGCCAAGCCTTCTTGAAATTGAAGGAATGGCAGAGAGCATGTTCGCAGGAAAAGTACTTGACTCTGGTTATGCAGACGAAGTTGATGTTTTTGTTGTTGATGTTCAACGCAAAGATGGCAAGCCAGTTGAGGCTTACTTTGATGGCTCGTCGGGTGAGTGCATGGGCTGGCACCTTTTGAATGAAGATTTGATTGGTGAAGTAGCAACTGTCCCCGGACAAAAAGTTATCTCATTCAGTGAGGCTTCCGACATCGCGACCAAGTCAATTGAAGGCGAAGTTGTTTCTGTAGACGCAGACATGTTTGACGGTTACGACGCTTACGCTGTAGAAATTGAAGGCGTAGACGGAAAGTCATACGATGTATATGTCGGTGTTGACGGTGAAATCCTCGGATTTGACGAGTACGACCCTGAAGAAGCCGCAGACATTGACGCAGAAGTAGCCGATGTTGCCCTCAAGTCAATGTACAGCGACGATGAGCGAGACGAAATGGCTAAGGGCGGAATGGCTTTGCCAGACGGCTCATACCCAATCAAAGATGAAGAAGACTTGAAGAACGCAATCATGTCCTACGGTCGCGCGGCAGATAAAGAAAAAGCGAAAGCACACATCAAGAAGCGTGCAATGGAACTTGACAAAGAAGATATGATTCCCGCCGAATGGTCGGAAGAAAAGACCCTTCTTGATGATGAAGCAAAAGAGTTCCTGAGCAGTTTGATGGAACTTGAAATGCTTGAAATTGAAACAGGTCTTGGCGACATCCAATGAAGAAAGAAAAACAACCTGTTGACTCAGTGAATACTTCTGGTCTTGTTTTTGACACAAAACAAGAACAAGTTCCCGTAGTGGAGATGCCTGAAGTAGAGATTGCTGTTGTTGAGGTTGAAGTCAAGGAAGAACCAGTAGTCGTTGAACAAGTCGTAGAAGAAAAAGTGGAACCTAAAAAGGCTTCTAAGAAAAAAGAAGTAGAGGATGATGATGTGGTTCCAATGTCAACGATCAATAAAGCGTCAGATCCAAGCGACTGATAAGGAGAGGCGATGATCAAATCGTCTCGCGCTTTTGACGCAAACGAGAGAGTCGCGGAATATCGCAAGTCTGTTGCTGCCGTTCAAGAGAATGTGCTTCTGTTCAAAGGTTTTCTTGGACCTACGGTAAAAGATAAACCAGAGTTAACTTCTGTTGGACAAAGAGCCGCCCGCGCAGCAGGAGTGATTGTTGACTCTTTGGGCAAGTTGCGATGTCCGCCCGGCACCCCTAACGCGAACCAGTTCACAGACATGCAAATGTCCAACTGTCTTATTCCTTCTGCCGAAACAGCGGCACGAGATGCGGGAAAACTTGCATCAAAGTTGATTGACGGTGCAAGGTCTGTTCTCAAGAATGAAAAGGTTAGAAACGCAGCCAAGGCAACAGCCATGATTGCCCTTCAGTACTATGACGCGCAGTATTCAGACGGGATGGGTTCCCTAACTGATACGACACTCATGAGTCTTGCTATCTTCAAGAGTGCGGGGGCAGATGCTCTTGACTTTGCTTCTGATTCCCTTCACAAGCGCGGAAAACTCTCTGACGAAAGAAAACAAAAGTTAGACAAAATTAACCACAATATAAAAATGAGTTCTGACATCGCAGCGAAAGCATTCCTACTTTCAATGTTTAAGAGGAAAAAAGATAAGAAAACAGATCCAAAGGCTGATCCACCTTCGGTTAAATCGCCTAGCGGGTTCAAGAAAGGTAATAGCGCTCTTGCGAAGGCAAAAGATTTTGATCCTGTTATAGGTGTTGCCGATGCCAACGGAAGAAATATTTCAAGAGATCTTCCTACTGTCAAAAAAGACATTGACACAGTTGAGAAGGCTTCACAGCATATTGCTAATGGTGGAAAACTAAACGAAATAAGTGACGCTTTGGTACTTGACGCAATTCTTGAAAATATTGATGTTTACGACTCCGAAGGCAATGTTTCGGAATTGAAGCGATTTGAGTTACTTGGAACTGGTGGCGGTGTCGTAGGGATGAATCGCTTCCGGGATAGGTCAACGGGTCAAATGTTTGGTGTCAAATACGCTTCACGGCAGTCCATGTGGGATGAGAATGTTCCGCATAGCAAAGCACCCCTGACCAAGGGTGGAGCATCCCGATGGTATGAACCCGTAAATGAGGTTCTTGCTGTGTCAATAACTGAGGAGTTTGGCTATCCATCGTCTTCGCTTCGCGTGGTTCAAGCAGCACCCACTAGGGCGGCTATGGGTGTTGTTACGGATCTAGTTCATAACTCATACGAGGGAAAGATTCTTTCTTCTGATTCGCAAGCAATAAAAAAAGTTGATAGCCGCAAATTGGTGCATATGCATGTAATGGATATTGTTATGGCTAATGGGGATAGGCACAGCGGGAACATTCTGTTTGCAGAAAACGCTGATGGTGTTGATGCCATCCCTATTGACCACAGTTTTGTGATGAGTGTCTCCGGATATAGTGATACAGCGGAAAAATTTTCTGCTGGTATTCGCAATCATCCTGTTGGTGGCGAACTTGCTTCGCGTCATGGCGGAACAGTTGAAAGCCATGCAAAACTGGTTGAAGACGCAGGCAAGGTTTTGCAGGATATACAGAAAATTGACGCTGACGCACTAGAAACACGTCTTCTGAGCCAACTTGACGGGATGATTAAGGATCGCAATTTGATGGGTGAATATGCAATGTCTCCAGAAAACTTGATGGAAATGGAAAAGTTGCAGGCGGATATCAGGCAGTCGGCGTCACGCTTAAGGGAGATGCAGGGGATGACCCCAAAACAGTTGGCAGACATTATTGTTGTACCGCCTGCGCCTAAAGCCGATTCGGCGTTAGAGGATCTTTTGAATGAGAGCCCTGTATGAGATACGCGCTTGTAACTCCAAGTACCGATGTTTCAGGTGTCCCATATGTCCTTCTTGAAGGTGATTACGGCATTTTTGGGGTGGTATCTCCTGACCAAAAGTTCGCATCAAAACTAACAGAAGAATTGATGATGTCCAAAAGAGACACCATTGAAAAAGCAACCTCGGGAATGTCGTATCATAGTGTTAGCACAAATGTTTTGGATGACAACAATATTGCTCTTTTGAGACAGTTAGCCAAAAAATGGAAGATATCTCTACCCGCTCAAATCGCGGAACCTGAACAACCAAAAGAATCGGTAAAAAATGAGTAATTACCTGAATCCTAATTTTGAATATTTTGTGCGCAAACTCCGTATGTCTATGCGACAGAAAACTTTGATGAAGCGAACAAGTCTTGTTTCTGGTTCTGAAATGTATTTTAACCCTGAGAAAATTGACAGAAAGTTTATGTTCACAAAAGGTTCAGATCTTAGGACAACACCTTTAGATGGGACTAGGGATTTAATCAATTTCAAAGCAAAACTTTATTTGAAGTCGCGTACTTCTCGTCTTGGCTCGGAAACTTTTATTGGTGATGAAACTAAGCGTGGTGGTTTGGGTAAATGGTTTGAAGAAGAATGGGTTGATATATCTCGCCCTAAAAAGGGTGGCGGTTTTGAGTCCTGTGGTCGTGGGGATGCTGATTCGGGGAAATATCCAAAGTGTGTAAAAAAATCTACAGCCATGAGAATGTCTGATTCGGAACGGCAATCCGCAGTAAATAGGAAGCGCCGAGCAGAAAACTCTGAAAGTAGAGATGGCAACAAGCCAATCAATGTGTCCACATTCAAGTCGGATGTAGATGCAACAAAAGGCGCGAACATTCCAACAGATACAGAACTTTATTCAAGGGTGAAAGCGGAAGCCAAAAAGAAATTCAATGTCTATCCTTCTGCTTACGCAAACGCTTGGCTCGTTCGTGAGTACAAGAAGCGTGGCGGTGGATACCGTGTTGAAAAAGATGACGCTGAAGACATAGAAATCAAAGCAGGTCTTATTGGTTCATCAAGTGGAATTGGCAGAGCAGCGCAAGCGGTTGGTTCGGTTGTAACACCGGGCAACGTATCGCCTTTCAGTGCACCTATTCGCTCACGGCTTTATGGGGCTTTGATCCCCGGCGGTGGTGGTGGCGCACTCAGCAGACTTAAGCCTGATCGGAGGCGTCAAGCACGATGCCCTAGCGGTTTTGAATTCGGCGGTCGTTTCACGGATAACCGTTTCTCAACATGTGGAGCACAGTTATTTGAAATACCAGGACCACTCGCATTGCTTGCACGGGCAGCACGAAGACTGGTAAATCCAAAACTGCCAACAGCACGAGCAGAAAATCTTTCAGAAGTCTTAGAAGGAAACCCAAGTAATGCGCGAACAATTCAAATTAGTCGTATGGCACAAATCCCACGGACGGGTGCTTTCCAAAAAGATAAGTTCAACGCTTCTGTAAAACAGTCAATAACAACGCTCAAAGGGGCGCCAGCGGGCGAAGGACGAATGATCCGACGAGATGGCGTTGTATTGCGACCAGTTGTTCCTTCATCTGTTCTCCGTTCATTTGGAGAAAACCCTGACATGGTTGATGGCGCAATGGTTCGCGCAGTTCAACTACCTTCAGATATTGGTGCGGATGACCTTGCTCTTCTTGGCGGACCATCAATGAGCAAAATCTCGTTCGTTGCACCCAACGGAGTTGTGGTAAGCATTGAACGCTCACGACCATTTACCATCGGTGAAAAACGCAAATTCCCACGAATGATTAACTCGCTCGCAGAATCAAGCACCAAAGACAACATCATTTCCAACATTAAGAAATTTGCCACAGATTCAGAAGGTGCATTCAGATTTATTGAAGACACAGGCAATATTCCAAAACCGTTTGAAATTGTTACATACACAGGTCTTGATGGTATTGAGAGAACAGCACCTCGTTGGGAGTACGAGACCTTCATCAAACCAGACTTGGTTAGCGCAAAGAAGAAAAAATAAATGCTCAAGAATGAAGTCAACTACAAAGCGCTAGCGTTTATTGCCGAGCAGACCGCAAGCACTTTTAACTACGAAGTTAAAGGTGTGCGTGCGCTTTGGGATCCAAGTTTGTCCATTCCGGGAACAAACAGAAGAGGCGGTTGGCGTTGCCCTGTTGGCACACGGTACGGCGGTCAAATCACCGATCGTTTTGGCAGATCATGCGGGTGGGGTGTTGCGAGAAGAATCGCTAACCAGATAGCAGATATTGGCGCACGGCTTGAAAGTATTGATGATCGCAAACGTAATAACCGTCTTGGGAAAAGAAATGCCCGTATGCAACGATTTTTGGCACGCCAAGATAAACCCGGTTTACTAGAAAGAGGTGCTCGCGGTATTGCTGATGCGCTAGACGGTGGCGGCGTTGCGAAACCGATAAATGCTCCACGCGCTCCACGCGCTCCACGCGCCCTAAACGCAACAAGTCAAAGAAAGCCAGATTTGAATCTACCCGATTTTGGAAAACCAAGAATTTATGATCAAGGTATGCGGGTAAATGATCCGCGACAAGATAGTGAAAACGTAAGACAATTTGAAAGAGAACTGGCTCGTCGGAGAAGAGGAAATCTTCGTGAATCAGAAGCACGAAGAATGGAAAGAGAAATAGTTCAACCCGGCGCACCACGCACAGGTGAACCACCTGCACAAAATGCTCCACGACGACGCCGACGAAACGCTGCGCAACAAGGCGCTAAAAGGACAGTACGCAGAAAACCTGAAGCAGATTTTGTTGACAGCCCTCCACCGAAACCAATTCTTCCAGCACGAAGAGTTGATGTTGTTCAACAAAGGCAAGAGTATCTTGCAAAACTTGACAAAGATCTCAAAAAACAAAAAAGAGAAGCGCTAGCCAACAGACCAGATGGTGTTTCTAACTCTGATTGGAAAAAATACAGAGACCATGTGAACGGTTTAGAAAACCAATTCGGCTTTGGTGGAAACGACAACATCGCATATGTCCCTTCATATAACGAGTTCATCACTGGTGAGCAAGATATCTTGCGACGTATTGAACAACTTAAACCAAAAACTCCCGCAAAACCTAAACCCGCAGCAAGGGTTAAGCCACCAGAACCACCAAAACGCCCTACGGAACCTTCATCTCCGATTCCATCACCACCACCAATGCCTCCAACTCCCAAAGCACCTGCACCTGTGCAGCCCGCGAGACCAGCAGGTCCGCCAGGTATGCGCAAGCAAATCGTACCGGAGTTTGAGTTTGACAGACCAGAAGACGCGAACTTGGTTCGGATTGTTGAAGACGATATAGCAAATTATAAACCGAACGCATACAACAACCTTCGGAATCTTGACAAAGATGGTTTGAAAGCAAAGCAAGAGAATGCGAAAAGGGAACAGTTGGTGCTTGATCAGGAGTTTGAACTGGCTTTTGCAGAATGGAACAAGAAAAAAGGCGGTGGGCAAGACGAACGAGAAGCAGCAAGAAATGCATTGATGAACGTTCATTTGCGGAGAGAAAAGAATAACGACGAATTAGACGCTGTCAAAATGAGAATAACTGAAGTAGATGCGGGAATAGAGTTCCGTCCGAAACCGCAAAATCGTGCGGGCATTGTTGTAGCGCAGCCACCTGTGCGTCCACCAGATATACCAACGGAACCACCTGCGCGTCCGCCAGACCTAACCGAACCAGAAGGCGGATGGGATGTCTCACCACCAAAAGCAAAAGATGGTCATGCACCAGAAAAACTAAACAAATTAGGTTCAGATGGTTTGCCCGATGTGAAAAGCGTTCCTTTAGGAAATGCAGGTATAGACGAGATCAGCGGAGCAATTGATCACCTAGAAAAAGGTGGGGATTTGGCTGATGTCCCCGATGAGTTATTGGGTCAGGCGTTGCACGGTGCAAAAACAAGATTCTCAAGGGAGGATGCTGGTGGGGGTGTTAACGGGGGCATCGTTAACAATATGCACATGTTCACTGACAAGATCACTGGCAAGAAATATTTCTTGAAATATCAAACTGGTGCAATGGCTGAAAACGAAGACATTCACGAGGTAATTGGTAATCATATTGCTGGAAGACTTGGTATGCCTGTTGGCGGTGTGCGAATGGACGGGAAACAAAAAGGTGGTGCGGGGGTTCCGAATAGTTCTGGTAGGGCTATTGTTTACGAACACGCAGGAAACTATGTTGATGGGGCGCTTCAAGACGGAAGAAATCAGATAAAAGTAGGGCAGATAAAACCAGCCGACCGTGTGAGAGCAACACTCTTAGATTATATTATGGTGAACAGGGATCGCCATGGGGGGAATTTCTTTATTGCAACCGATTCCAATGGTGTAAAGAGGTTTGTTCCAATTGATCCCTCTCTCGGGTTTGATGCAATGTGGGGTGGACGGGTTCATGAAAATTATGATGGTGATGACGCTGGACTCCGAGGCTTTCTACGCAATGACATGGGTGGTGGAAGAAATGAAATGCTCGCATCACTTCAGGCACAAGTCGCAAATGGGGGCATAAGTCGGCGTGAAATACTCTTAGCCGTTGAAGAGGTACAAAAATCCATTCGTGAAGCAGAACGGAAGAACCCGTATATGGGTGTTGTTGACGGTGTACTAAAATCCGGTGGGGATGGAACCGCCGTTCCTAGAAATGGGGATCAGATTTCCATAAGGATCGGCGAAAGACCTCAAAAGAAAATGAAATATATAACAGATGTTGACCCGGGCAGAATTGCCGATTTGATTATAGGATCATAAGAACCATGAGAGCAGCGATCATCACATCCAAAGACCCACTAGTTCAGGTAGAACCACTTGTCATAGTTGAGGACGATAAAGGAATTATTCGGTATTACTCAAAGGATAAAGATTCAGATAAAAAGGATAATGAACAATTTTTGGTAATTAAAAAGGGCTCGCCAGATAGGGCGAACCTTGAAGGCATATTGCACGGGTACTCGTACCGTAATGCCGAAATACTTGAGTACAAGGGTTCCAATAAGGATAAAATTGATAATTTTCTAGTTGCCTTGGGGCACAAAAAACTAGATAACAAATAATACATTTACAGCAACCTAAAATTAATATCGCCCACTTAGTGATACCATTTTAAAGTAGCGATATTGCAACCTCAAGATTTGCATGGTTTGCTGAATATCTTCACAAATGTGGAAAGTAAACAATGAACCTAGTTTTCATTATCAAAAATCGTGACAACACACCATTTATGGTTGTTTCAACGACCCCCGAAGGATCCACCTTCAAACCGATGACCGAAGACGCCAAAGAACTCGCTGTGATGCTCCGTCAAGAATACGGTAAAACACCAGTAACCAAACCTGAACTAATTCAGACAATGGACTCATCAAAAATTATTGAAGGTCCAAGCCCGTCGGGATCAGGGATAGAGAAAAAAGTTGCCAGTCTCACATCGCTGAAAACGGAAATTGTGGAAACCAAAAACCTTCCCGTTCTGTCTATATCAGAGGTTTTGCTATCAGAGTTTTCAAACTCAGAGTTCAGAAATGTGCTGACTTTTAAAGCGTCGTCATTTATTTCTGATCAAACCCAATCATCTTTCAACTTTGAAATCAAAGGTGTACGAGCAATTTGGGATCCAAGTCTTTCTATTCCGGGCACTAATCGTCGTGGTGGTTTCCGATGCCCTGTGGGAACAAGATATGGCGGACAGATCACCGACAGGTTCGGTCGTTCTTGTGGTTGGGGTGTTGCCCGCCGTATCGCAAACCAAATCGCCGACATCGGTGAACGCTTAGAACAACGAGACGATGACAAGCGAAAGCGTCGTCTTGATCGTCGTAATGCACGAATGATGAGAAGGCTTGGTGGGGTTCCTGAGACTGGTCGTGTTGAGGGTGGCTTACGCGGTATTGCTGATCGTCTTGATGGTGGGGATGCACCGCAACCACAAAGGGTTCGCGGTAGGGGTAGACCACGCGCTGCTGACGTCTGGAATGCAAGCAACATTGGAAGAGTGATAAATGCTGAGTTTGGTGGCAGAAGGCGAGAAGGTGACGAACAGACAGAAGTAGATGCACCTTCAACACGAGTACCACAAAATCGTCGTCGTGATGTCATCCCCGAAACAGCGCCAACATCTAAGCCTAAACCACGCCCTGCACGCCGACCAGCACCAGCAGGGCAACGACGCCCACAGGCACGACCACGAGTCGTACCACAAACAGAAGATGTTGATGTGCTCACAGCACGAGAAGCCTCAGACGCAAACGCGTCAGAAGATTTTAAACCTTACGTATTACGAAAATACGATGAATACGCTAAGCGTGTTCGTGAACTTCGTGCTGGCGGTGCAAACGCAGGAATGTTGACACGACGCGAATGGTATGCAATCAACAAACCAAACCTTCGTGACGCTTGGAAAGATGCACACGGTCGTAGCGCACCGCAAGACTTTGAACCACCAACACCACAGGCTCGCCGCCCAAGAAACAACCGTGGTCGTCGTAAGAAGGCAACAACAGCAGGTGCCGCTCGTAGCGCAACACGTAAACCAACACCTGATGATGTTCCAGAACCAGCACCAGCAAAACCTGTTAAGCCAGCAGCGAGAAGGGTGTTGGCTGACCGAACCAAATTAAAAGCAGCCCGTGAGGCTGTAGTCAACGCAAACAGAGAGATAGATGGCGACCCCAACCACGTTTTTAGTGACAAATTTGACAAACAGGTTAAAGCAATTTTGCGCGAACCCAAAGCAGTTGACCCGGACAGAATTGCCGATTTGATTGCTCGTGTGGAAAACATTGAAGATGAATTAAGAGGACAGCACAGGATGATAAGAGGGTTGGGTCAGCGTGTTGCTGCTGGCGACCTCGCTAAGTTAAGAAAACTTAGCGAACAACAACGAAAACTCCGACAAGTGGCAGTGGCAAACGCAAATCGCGCTCGTCGCCCTGAAGCAAATCCAAAAGCACCAGCACGACAGGCAATTGAAAAAATTCCAGATTTTGGTGGAGCAGGCTGGGACGCCGTAAACGCACGCAACGGTTCAACATCATGGAAAAAAGGAAACTGGGAAATTACACTAATTCCAAAAGAAAACGGAAAATTCCGTGGTTTCTACGCCAGCAATAGCGCTACTGGTCAAATAGTAGAACAACGGTACGAAGGTCCGCAAGGTCAAAGAGCGTTAAACGATTACTTGGGTGATTTTGAAAATATTTTAAATCAAATGGGTGGAGATCCTGAAACCCCAAGTTCGCCAAGTTCGCCAACACCTTCAACACCTCCGGCACCGACAGATGGACGAAACGCACCTAGAGGTATGTGGGGGGAAAATGTTAAACCTCTCAACAAAGCAAAAGATCGTCACGAAAAACGACTGCCCAAAATGGCAAACGGTGAACTTTTCAAAGAAGTTGAAGTGGGAAATAAAGGAATACAAACAGAAGCAGAAGCCCTCGCATACAAAGGACCGCTGAATGATATTCCAGACAGATTTCTTGACGCTGTTCTGCGTAAACGATCAGATTTCATATTGGATCCTTTTGGCGACATTGAAAGAAGAAGCGCCCTAGCGAAAGCCATGTTCCCTAATGGTCCTGTAACAGACGCAGATTACGCGAAGTTAGAGTCACTCATGGGAAGAATCAAAAGGTCTCGTACTAAAGTAAGCCCACTAACAGACGACGACAAAAAGGTTCTCAAAAAACTGAAAGACTCAGGTGTTGATTACATAAGTTATTATGCTGGAACTGGTGGCGCAAATCCCAGTTTCCATTTGTTTATTGGAGACGATGGGTCAATAGATGGTCGCGGCTATCTGAGAAAACCCGCAGACCGACAATTTGGTAATGGGGCAAACCATGCAGAATTGCTCGGTGCAGCCCTTGCCGAAAAAATGGGGTTCGCTCACGGTCATGGAAGAATTATGAAAGAAGACGACGGAGGAGGTGGCGTATCAATAGCAATCATCCTTGAATTAGGTCCGAACTTCGCTGATGGGGTAGCAGCCGACGTAGGAGACTTTAATGGTGGAGCGAGAGCGATCACAGACAAGGAGTCGCGTCTCGCCGCGGGATTACTTAACGCCATAATGGGTGCCCACGATAGACATCCTGGAAACGGAATGGTTTTTAGAGGTAATGGAGCATTACCGATTGACTTTGGTCGCGGGTTTTACCAACAACCAGACACACCAGAGGAAATGAAAAATTATCTCCTAAACGGAGAATACCGAGGTCTTGATTCCGATGTCATGAGTGGTTACAAGGATCAATTCAGATCCTTGGTTGACGGAGGTATGAGCGTGTCTACCGCAAAAGCACAAGTTGCAAGAGAACTTAAAAAAACACTTGAGCAATGGCATTATGACATGCAGGCAGTTCTTAAACCCCTAGGCGCTGCTGATTACCTCGCTCAGCGATTTGAGGATGCTGATGATATTGGTAATGCTCGCGTCAGTATTGCTCAAAGGAAAAGGGTTGTGGAGAATAGGGTTAACATTATGAAAACTGACGCATTCATAAATCTAATGTTGGAGGGAATCAGATGATCAAATCAATTTGGTTCGCAAAAGGAAGCAGATTCATTCTTTCGTATGACGGAAAGAAATTTTTGGTAACTGGAAAATCACCAATCGCCGAATCAATAAGAAACATTTTAAAAAACAAAGATTCACTATTTGTAAAACTTTTAAATGAAGCAAAAAGTGACTTTGATCCAGTTTACTATTGGTATGAATCATCCATGAATTTTGCCGACGAAGCACCACCGAGACCTTTCAGCAAAGAACTTCTTGAACTGTTTACAGAAGAACTATCAATGCTCAAAAATGAGGAAGATTAAATAAATGCTTCAGAACAACGTTGACTTTAAAGCAAAATCGTTTCTCACCGAACGAAACACGTCAACTATGGCTTACGAAGTTAAGGCTGTTCGTGCCCTGTGGGATCCAAGTCTTTCCATTCCTGGGACTAATCGTCGCGGTGGATGGCGATGCCCGGTTGGTACTCGTTACGGTGGTCAAATAACTGACCGTTTTGGCAGATCGTGTGGATGGGGTGTAGCCCGTCGGATTGCAAACCAAATATCCGACATTGGTCAACGCCTAGAAAGTATTGATGATGCTCGTAGGGGTCGTCGTATTGCTCGTCGTGAACGAAGAATTCTGCAACGCTTAAATCCCGAAGGCGGTGGCGCTGGTCGTCTTGAGCAAGGTTTGCGTGGTGTTGCTGAAAGATTGGATGGCGGAGATGCTCCTAGTCCTCGTGGTGCTCGTAGGCGAACTGTTGTCGCACGACCACCATCGGTTGACACACCTGACACTCCAAGAGAATTAACTCCCGCTCGTCCTGCTCGTAACGATAGGAACCTTCTAGAGGCTGAACCACTAAATGTTCTAGAAGAAATGCGTGACGAACTAGAAAATGCTACTGGTGGAAGAGACAGCGATGATTACAAACGAGTAATGGCAGAACTGAAACGACGCAATGCTGTTGCTCGTCCTGCTCGTCCTGCTCGCAGAAGGCGTGCACCAAACTTACGCGAATCAGAGCAACGAAGAATGGATCGCGAAATTGATCAACCGGGCGCACCAAGAACAGGTGAAGCGCCTGCTCGTCCGGCTCGCAACAGAGGAAATCTTCTTGCTGCTGAACCCCTAAATGTTTTAGAAGAAATGCGCGATGAATTAGAGAATACAACAGACGGTCGTGACAGCGATGATTACAAGCGTGTAATGGCAGAATTGAAACGGCGCAACGCTCCTGCTCGTCCTGCCCGAAGAAGGCAAGCAGACCGACCAAGGGGTAACGGTAACTTACGAGAATCAGAACAACGACGTATGGATCGCGAGATTGAACAACCCGGTGCGCCACGAACAGGTGAAGCACCAGCCCGTCGTCGCCGTCGTGCAGTTGTTGAAACATCCAAAACACCGAAAGCACCAACTCAACAAGAAGCAAAACCAAAACCGCAGATTGAACCAAAAGTAGTCAAACCTCGTCGTCCTACAGCAAAACCCAAAGCGGTTCGTGAACCACAAATTGTACTTGATAACAATTGGACAAAAAACTCAGATGGTATTTGGGAGCGCGACGGCTACAAAGTAAAACCGTTTTTTAACGCTGACGGGGAACTGCAACGACTAGATATAGAAGCACCGGACGGTGGTCAGAACCGATTGCTATATGGGGGCGGTCAGAGAAATGATGAGATAAATGACGCCGCAAATCAACTTTACGGGATGGCTGTCAAACTTGAAGCAGGTCGCCGTGCGCAACCAGAACGGCAAACGGGTCCAAGATCAGTACCTCGTAACCTTCGCAGGGAAGCACCTCGCAAGGGAGTGGATGTCGGTAAGGTACCGCAGGGATTCAGAGAAGTGGGTGAGGGGCGATGGGAAAGTCGTGATTGGCGTGTTCAACAGGACGTAGATCGTAACGGCAATCCAGTTGGTCTGACTGCACAGTCGCAACTACGCCCACGCGAAGTTGTCAGTGGTAAAGACTGGGATGAGTTGGTAGCAAAAATAAATCGTGCTGAACGAATTCATGCAGAACTTCAAAGAGGAGATGCTGACGCAATTTTGGCTGATGCCGACAGGGGGCGTGCAAGGGAAAAAGGCAAAGAAGTTGATCTAGACAAAATACTTGAATTGAACGAACGACAGAGTTTTGTTCAATATATGCATAGTCGCATCCTGCGCGAACAGCGTCTGGATATCATCAATGACTCTGACAATTATCCAAGTGATCGTAAAAGGCTTGAAATAAAAGCCAGAGAAGCAAAAGCCCGCATCATTGATTCAGACGCAAGATTGGAGAGAATACAAGGCGCAATCAATAGTGGTTTACTTCAAGAAAATGACTACATTCAGTTAAGAAAAACAGGTGTCAACGCATCACGGAAAGTCAAAGTTTCAGAGTTGAAGGCTTTAATATCGTCTCATCGTGATGGATGGCAAGAAGTTCTTGACCAAGTCGGACGCCGTTCATCAATAGATCCAAACAATGCTGCTACATCAAAATCTGGCGGATGGACACGGGGTCCTGGAACCATTATGACGCATGAAAATGGCGACATAATTGATAAGGCTATTCGTGGTAAATGGTTTGTCGTCTATGGGCGACATGGTGAAACAAAAACTGGTTTTGATAACCGTGAAGATGCAATAGCGTGGCACAAAGAAAATGTTCTCAATGCGGCTGGCAACAGGTCAGCGAAAGAGCAACCGGAATTTGAAAGATTTCTTGGTAGGTTGCCACCGTATTTTAATCTTTCCGAAGATGACAAAAGAGGTATGGTAAAAGTATTTGACAGAGAGAAAAAGGTAGAACTTCGGTTACTTGGCGGTCGCGCAGAAAACCTTCCAGAATTTAGAGAATGGGCTGACAAACAGAGCAAGGAGTTTCGTCGTCTTCGTACCAAAGCAATGCGCGAGGAATTAGAAAGAGCCAAAAGAGGCTTACAATTTGAAATTGATTTACAGAATAGAACCAGGTTGGTTGATCCCGATGCTCGCAAACAAGCGTTTAGCAATATTGCGACACTAGGCGCAAGAGTTGAAATGATGCAATCGGCGATACTGATATTAGATCCCGACAGAGAAGATATAGACGCGCCATTTCTTACACCACTCAATGTCCCAAACCCAAATCAAGCCGAAATTGATAGACTAACCGTTGAACGAGCACAAGCGGAACGCGATTTGAATGATTTGGAGCGTCGTGGCGCAAGAGACGTAGAAGTACGAGCAGCGCAAAGAAGAATAGACGAAGTAGCCAATCGTATTGGCAATCTTCAAGATCTCAGACCAAGAGATGCACAAGGCAACGTAGTCACAAGAACACCACTACCTACCGAAACACCATCCGCACTGGTATTCAAACCAGCAGAAATTAAAGTAGCAAAACTTTCACCAGAAAACGAAAAAATTGTTGAAGATCTCTTGCTTGAAATCAGAGAACCAAAAAATTTGCAGGAATTTGGTCGCCATGTTGATGAAATGATATTCAACGACAATCAGGGTCGCATGGCTGCCGAAAGAGAATACCATCAACTCCTTCAAGGAATTATTGAAAAATACAGAAATAATCCGCGAGTTAATTTGCAAGAAGCAATTAGCGCTGCAAGATTAATGTATATAAGACAGAACGGTGATACCGATAAGCGGACACTTGAACAGTCTTTAGCCGCCGACAGGCTAGAAGTAGCAAGGCTTTGGGCGCTGTTGAAAAATCCAGCAACTCTGGATAGGGAATCCGAACGGGTTGCCCGCGCACAAACCATCGCAAAGCGCATGGAAAGAATTGCCAGAAGAGAACAAGTCCTGCAAAATTATGATCTTTTTGATAGAGAGATTGACAAAGCGGTAAAGAGGGTTGAGCAAGGATTAAATTTCAACCCTGATGCACCTGGGGTCGTAAAGCCACTTGATGCTGATGTTGCAAAAAAAATTAAATCACAAATCAATATTGCAATAAAACGACGCAGCAGTAAAAATGCAGAGTACATGAAAGAACGATATGGTTCTGCGAAGAAACCTTTTGAAGATATGACTCCCGAAAAATGGCGTGCAATGCCAGCCGATGCCAAGAAAAGATATCTAGAGCAGGCATACGGTCATTCAAAGATTAAGGGAGCAAACGGAAGACTTTATAATGCGGTTGCCACAGTGCGCGTGGGGGCTAGCATTTATGTGAGTGTTCAATTCAACGAAATTGATGCGAACGGAAGAGTCATTAGAAGTGTGGGGGAATCAGGACGCACAATCAATGTGAGCAGCGGATATGTCAAAAACGACACAATGTTTATTAGAAGCAAATTAGATAGAGGTGCCGACATACAAACAATCTACAACCAGCATGCTTTTCTTTACCTTAAATCAATTGGTGTAACAAAAGCAAAGGTCAGTCCTGCTGTTCAGGATGGACAGTATGTTTGGGCAAGAGTTGGATTCAAAAACGGCGATCTCCCTCGTGCAAGACTTCAATCATTTGAAAAAGCACTTTATTTTTACGAAAACTTTGGTGCTGGTGGTTTGATCAATTCAAGTGCCGAATACTTTAGAATCAAATCAATGGTTGATCAAACTATTGCTGGCAAAGGTTTTAGTCACCAAGAATGGATTTTCGCTATTGACGATCCAGCAAACGATAAAATCAGAAGAGAGTTTGTAAAACATTGGTTCATAACGAACGCACCATTACCCAAGGGAGATTTTTCTTTTTCCAAAAACAAGATTGGCGGAACCGCCCCAAGGGTAAGAAGGGCGCGAGCAGCACCAAGGGGTAATGCATGAAACTTTCAGAAGAACAAAAAAACTCAATAAAAACAACATTTATGGCAACCATAAAAAATGCCGAGACGCGTTCAAAAATCATCTCAATCGCCACTGGCTACGCTGACGAAACTGGTCAAGATGGAGATCTTGAATCAATGGTATTGTTTTTAATGGATGGGGAAAATTCATCCAAGATTGATGAACTATTTGAACAATACGGTATGTCTATGCCTTACACGGCGGAATAAAAAATAAATGACCGATTCTAAAACTACGCGAGATCAGGCTCTTCGTGTTGCACGCATGCTCGGATGTCAAGGCGTGTACGAAGATGGCAAAGGCTGGATGCCGTGCGCCTCCCGTGAAGAATACGAAGCAATCAAAAAAGGTACAGAAGAATATCTGAAAGTTCGTGCTTCCAAGAATAAGAAGCCGTTGCCGAAAATGGTTCAACGAACAAAGCGTTTAGAAACAAAATCTGACGCCTACTACGAGAATCGTGCTGATGCTGTTGCTATTTCTAGGGCTCGTGGTTGTGGTGGTGTGCGAACGATCCTGCTTGCAGGTAAAAAGTATTATGCGGTTTGCGACCACAAAGCACCGAAGAGGGGTTGGGAGAACCTTGACGAGAAACCTATTACGGGTATCGCTACCTTGCCGGGTGGCGGACTTATAACTGGCTCGTTTTCGGGCAAGTCGTTGGGTCGTCCTATTGGCGGTGTAGCAGATTTTGATGGTGATGGCGACGGATTCTTTACCGGACCGGGAGGGGATGACAATATCCCTGCTCCACCAAAGAAAATTATCAAAAGAGTCCTACAACATAGTGGTACCAAATATCTTGAAGTGTTCAATAAACAGAGGCAAGAACAAGAAAAAATACACGGGGATCTAAGCAAAGTTGAAAACGCAACCCGCGCCCTAAAGAAGAACTTCCCCAACATACGCAGTGTTGGAATCTTTGCTGCTGATCAAAAAACTTTGACTCCTTTACAGTTGGCGCACACCGTGGCACTTTTGGATCTTTCTAGCAAAAACGGTAAGGTTGCAAAAACAATTCACAGAATTGGTGATCTTGGATTTGATGAGTATCCAGATTATGAAATGCCCAAAGGGACAAATGCTGCGACAGCAATGACATGGCTTGGTTTGCGTGACAAAGAAAAAGAAGTCATATTTGAACATTCCATCATGATTAAAAAAGAGATTGAAGGTTTTCCAAAGAAGGGAGATTATGTTGGGTGGGGTGACGAAATAGCAGTGAAAATGCGCAAAGAGGGCGCTTCGGAAGAAGACATTGACACATTTTGGGGAATGTATATTATGCATCATGAGTGGTCACATGCCGAACACAATGTTGCTACATGGGAACATGTGGGAGGTGACATGAACGCAAAACCTCGCGACACAATGAAGCATGCTCTGACTGTCGCTGGAGTGGATCCCAAAACAATTGAAGGACTATTTTCGGATAGAGAAAAATCTCTGAGAGAGTTAAATCCCGACATTGGTGAAAAAGAACTTGAATATGCTGTCAACAGAGCAATATATGAATCTTATTGGCAGGTAGTGAAAAATTTTTTCAGAGACGGAACACAGGATGATTTGACCGAAAAGGAAATTCGTGATCTTTCAGGTAATTATCCATTAACAGTTAGCCGTTATGCAACTGCAAGTTTTGCTGAGTTGGTGGCAGAAAAAGCATCAGCAGCAAGACTTGGTCATCCAGTTGGAACTGCAAATAATCCTGCGTGGAGAAAATTTCATGAATGGCTTAGCCGTGGGCAAGATACTCAAAATGCTCAAAGTGGTATGACTCGTCAGCAACGGCGACAAGCGGAAAGAAATTTACAGAAAAAGAAAAGTTATGCGGATGACACATATTTTGATTTGAACGGTACGGATCCGATTGTCTCAAACGGTGGTTTTATTGCGATTCTTGACTCTTGTGAGGGTTTTACGCATTATGAAAAAAATAGCGAAAAGTCTTTAGAACAAAAGGGTTTCGTTAACTTTGTTAGCCGATCCACAGACCCTGATACTTTTAGTGATCCTGAGTCTGCCCGTATCCGTGCACGGAATCTTGGGTGTATAGGTATTCGTCGTTACACGGCACGGGATGGGAAACTTGTTTGGCTTCCATGCACGAATGTTTCTGACTACAACCGTGTCACAGGTATCCGAGGGGATAACAGCCCTAGGAATAATCCTCGCCGACAGGGATCGGGTTTCGGCAAAAAGGATGCTCAGGGTTCAATAGATCAGACTGGTCTGATTTCTTTTAAGGGTGTTCCAAAACCTAAAAAGAAGCCACCAACCGTGACTAGCGGTGACATAAACGATTTGGCTGTACGAGTACGGAACAACAACGCTAAAGCGAAAAGCACAGCGAAAACCAACCTTCGTGACCTGAAAATAGTGTTCTTACGCGGTTTAGAAGATGGTTCAAAAGAAGTAGCGAAGAAGCGTGTATACAAATTTTTGGCGTTGCTGAACTCAGACAAACCTGCCGATGTCAAATACTTTGATGACAATGATCTGCTTCCATTGGATCACCCATGGAGGAACCGTAAAACAAACAAAAAGTGGGCTGGATTCCGAGAAGGCGAATACGGAGTCAAATATTCCAAAGGCTGTTGCCCACGAGTAGTGAAACGACACTACTCAAATTCCCTAACTTTTTAGGGGTTGCATTTTTAATACTACTTTGATGTTATTCTCGTATTACAGTAATAGTAACTGGACTAGGTGCTTACCGAAGTCTGCAATAAAAACATAAGTAATCACCAACCAAATCCAATTCACTAGGAGTGAACAACATGTCATTTGACAACAGCCGTTTAACTGAACTTCAAAGTGCAATGCGCACCAAGATGGCAGAAAACAAGACAATCGCCGACAACTTCAAAATTGAAGACGGCACCGTAGTCGTATCCGCAGAACAAAAGTCCGCGTTTGACAAGAACATGTCAGACATCCGCGAAATCAAGGGACTCGTTGAGGGTCTTGAGGCAATGCGCGATGCCGACCAATGGGCTTCACAACCACAGGACTCAGTAGCACAGGCTTCGGCTTTCGCTTCGCAGGAACTACAACAAGCAGCGCAGTCAATGGGTCGCAAGAGCCTTGGTGAGGCATTCCTTGCTTCAGCAGAGTTCAAGTCCCTATTGCAGAGTGGTTCAGCAAACATGCCAGCACCGTACAAGTCGGGTGGCGATTACAGCGTTAAAGATCTGTACTCGGCACTTCCAACAGGTACACCTGGCTCGTTTGGAACAATCCAACGCGATGCCCTTGTTGTTCCACCAATGCGCACCAAGCGTGTTCGTGACTTGTTCCCAAGTCGCACCACAACTGCTGCAATCATTGAATACTTCCGCATGACGGGATTCACCAACAACGCGGCACCTGTTGCCGAGCGTAGTGGTTCCGCATTTGGCGCCAAGCCACAGTCGTCTTTCACCTTCGTTGGTGAGCAGGCTCCTGTTCGCACTTTGGCTCACTGGGAAGCCGCACACCGCAATGTTCTTGCTGATGAGCCACAACTGCGCTCAATCATTGACAACGAGTTGATGTACGGTCTTCGCTTGCAGGAAGATGCACAGATCCTTAACGGTTCTGGAACTGGCGAAAACCTCACAGGTATTCTTCAGACCACTGGTATTCAGACCTACAACTGGTCGTCGGGTTACTACTCGGCAGTCGCAGGTATGACCGATACGAAGGCAGACGCAATTCGTCGTGCCGCTACCCTCTCATTCTTGGCTTACTACGAGCCATCGGGCGTTGTATTGCACCCGAACGATTGGGAAGACATTGAATTGTCCAAGGATGGCACCGGCGCTTATGTCGTAGCAATCTCGGTTGCAATGGGTGGCGAGCAGAAGTTGTGGAGGATCCCTGTTGTGGACACCCCTGCAATCGCTGAAGGCACAGCACTCATCGGAGCATTCGGTACGGGAGCACAGATTTACGACCGTGAGTCGCCAAGCATTCGCATCAGCGAACAGCATGCAGACTTCTTCGTGCGTAACGCAATTGTGATCCTTGCTGAACAGCGTTTGGCTCTTGCAGTTAAGCGTCCAGAGTCGTTCGTCAAGGTGACTTTCAATAACGCTCCAGCAGCGTAATTGTAATACTCAGTAAACATACCCCCCGCTCCTGCCCAGATAACGGGTGGGGCGGGGGGTTTTGTTTTTGTGCCATACTTAATAACTAACAAAGGAACGACATGACTGACACAAACGGAATGCTTCAAAGGTTGATGGATATCCAAGCAAGAATGACTACCGAGAAGACTCCTAGTGAATCTTCAACACAGGATTCCGCTGACGCAGAAGACACAGAAGGAAACTCCGTAGAACTCGCACGAGCATTAGGTAAGTTCCTCGCCAACACCTATTCGGTTTACCACGAAGCGCATGGTTTTCATTGGAATGTGAAGGGACCAGATTTCTTCCAATATCATTCGTTGTTTAGCGGTATTTATGAAGATCTAAGCGGATCGGTTGATGACATTGCGGAGAACATTCTTCGTCTTGGCTACGATTCACCTTTCCGTCAATCTGAACTTATGGCAATGGTAGACAATCCTGAATCAAAAATTGGTTTTGATGACACACCACAGGCTATGACCGTTGCCCTCTTGAAGCGCATTTCTGCTTTGGAAGAAGAGGCAGAAGAACTTTTCACACTCGCAGATGATGCTGACGAACAAGGTGTAGCAAACTTTGTTGCAGAACGCATTGATAGTTTGCAAAAAACACAATGGCAACTTCGTGCTTCTGCGGGAATGCAAAAACCAATGCAAGCACCAAAATGAAATTTGCTGATATAGCAACAACAGGAAATCTTTCAATTCGTATTAAGGCTGATGCCCCAAAATGTCCTCCAGCAACACAGGATATTGGCATCAATATCAAGAACCGTCAAAACGCAATAGAGACAGCGGCTTACGGTCCGCTTAATCCAAATGAACCTAATGCGGAGTTTTGGAAGAAAAAAGCAGACCGTTGGGATGTAACAATTGACTCAGCAAAAAAACAGCGTTGTGGCAACTGTATTTTGTTTGTTCGTTCACCACGGATTCTCAACTGTATTGAGAGTGCTTTAGGCAACGAAGAAGGCAATACCGCCATGGATATTGTTGAAGCAGGGAAAATTGGTTACTGCGAAGCATTTGACTTTAAATGCCATTCCCAACGTACCTGTGATGCATGGGTTGTTGGTGGTCCGACAGTAACTGATGGCAAAGAAAAATCTGCTGAGCAACCGCTAAAAGATCCTAAAGGTGGGTTGACAGCCGCTGGTCGTGCGCACTTCAATAGGGCTGATGGATCAAACCTTAAACCTGGTGTAAAAGGAAGAGCCGATACACCAGAAAAGATGCGCAGAAAAGGTTCATTTCTAACAAGGTTTTTCACCAATCCTTCAGGACCAATGAAAGACGAAAAAGGTGAACCAACGCGTCTTGCTTTATCGGCAGCCGCTTGGGGTGAGCCAGTTCCACAAAACGCCGAGGATGCCAGAGAACTTGCCTCAAAGGGCAGGCGAATGCTTGAACGATATAAAAACTCAAAGGACAAGGATTAATAATGGAACGATTTTGGTATGGCGCTAAGTTACTAAAAGTGATTGACGGTGACACTGTTGAGTTGATGGTTGATCTTGGTTTCAATATTCACCACAAGATGCGAGTTCGTCTCTACGGTGTGAATACCCCTGAATCACGGACAAAAGATCTAGCAGAAAAGACTATGGGTTTAAAGGCTAAGAAATTCACGGAAGATTGGCTGACTTCACATGAGTGGGTTTTTGTTAACACCATCCCCGACAAGAACGACAAGTACGGTCGTATTCTTGCTCGTATCTTCAGTTCAGATCAGATCAACGACCCAACTACGGCATGTCTAAATACTGATATTATTCAGGCTGGTTACGCACGCGAATACTTTGGTGTTGGCGACAAAACATGGACAGAGTTCAAAAAAGAAGAAAAATAACATGGGTGACGAAAAATCAATTATAGAAATGTTAATGGCACAACTTCCGATGAGAATTGTGAGCATGCCAAAACCGATGGAGATGAATCTTCACCCTGAAGAAAAAGCGCTTGCTGACGCTTTGATACAAATAACCCAAAAGTACGGGAAGTTCAATCAGGACTACACGGGAGTTTGGGCTGGTTATGATGATCCAACAAAAAATGAGGTTGCGTCAATTGGCGTTAAATGTTCAAATTGTGTTCTTTACAATGGGGGATCGTCCTGTAAAATTATTTCTTTACCTGTTGCACCGGAAGGTAAATGCCGATTTGCTGTAATCCCCGATGGTGTTGTTAAGCCAAAATAAAATGAGTGGAGAAATCAGAATAAAAATCCTTGGGACACCTATTGGTAATCCTTTTGGTAGCAAGTTACCCAAAGACGGTGACGGAGACGGAATGTTTACCGTAAACGGGGAGGACAATGTTCCCCTTGCGCAGGCTGCGGAAATAGTCCGCAAGATGACGAAGAAGCGAGCATTAGCATTCATTAAAGCAGACCCAAAACGCAAGGACAGAATAAAGGAGATCCTTGAGAAAGGTCGTGATGGCGGGTTCACTGTGGACAAACTCGTTGACAATGATGTTAAGACTGGAATATCAATTGGTAGAAATAGGCATGGAATAAAGTTAAAAAAATCGGATGTTTTTGATGAAAACGGAGAACCAAAAGATTCCGCCATCAAGATTGTTATGTCGTGGCTTGATTATCATGGCAAAGAGGTATTCACGAATCCGAAAGACGGAGCACGGGAAGTTGGGATTGGTGGATGGCTTGACGGGGATGATTTCTATCTAGATGTTGTTGACATTTATCCGAACACAGCAGAAAACCTAGAAAAAGCACCAGCGTTAGGAAAGGCTGAAAATCAGATATCTGTAGCAAACCTTGATCAAATACAGATTGCTATTGAAACCGATGACTGGACTGGAACAACGATTGACTCAGGGGGTGATGGGGCGGAAACGATAGATTTGTCAGTATTTAAGGATCTTATTGATATATATGATTCACTTGACCCCCCACAAATAAGCACCACTTATAGGGCGGAAAATAAATCTTTGTTAGAAAGGTTGACTTCTTTGAAAGCCTTCCATATAATGGTTATAGAAAGAAAAGAGGACATTTAAAATGGCTAAACTAACTAGCAAAATGATTCGTAAGTTCAAGAAGGTTGAAAAAACCTATTGGGACATGACACCAGAAGAGAAGTATGCATACATCAAGGGCGCACTTCAAGGATTCAGCCCCAACGACGAAATTAGGAACAAGAAAAAGTAACTAAAGATTTCTTGTTGCTTCCAACTCGTAATGCCTTAAATCTGATTTGAGGTATTTAATCTGTTTCTTCAGGTTTGATACTTCCATACGCAGTTTCTCTAAATCACTTTCAACTAAATGGTTGAATCCTTGTTCCGCTAAATCTGTTTTTTCAAGCATTCTTGCCAAACCTTCCAGAGTGGTCGCCAACAGTCTTGAGGGTGGAACCCAAAGTTCCTTTGATCTGATCGTTGGAAATTTGGTTCTGTTGAACCCCACGACCCAAACCATCTATTTCCGATTTCAAGGCTTGAACATCTGAGACAAGTTGTTTAATTCGCTTATTGGTCTCTTTGATGAAGTCCTCTAACTTCTCCAAAACTTCATCGTGTTCCGAGTCCATATTATTTGTCTCCATTTTTCTTCTTGTCTAAGCCACTTAGTGCTTGCTCACATATTTTAGCCCACTCTTGAGGGTGGTTATTCTTAACCCATTGAATGGCGATCTGTGACCGTTTGTTGGCAACGACTTGATGAAACCTAGCCTGAGATTTACCTACACTTGTTTTTCTGTAGGCACGCATATATTCGGCGGCGGCTTGCTTGCACTCTGTGCATCTGCACTTTATGTTTGTGTAGGTTGCGTACAACCCGTGAACTATTTCTGGCTCCATGCCCATCCATAAATATTGTAAAGATGCGTTTTTGCCACATCGTCTCGTGTTGTTTTTTGACCAGAGTATCCGCCTGCAAGAGCGAATATTGCCTTATTGTCACCAATAAAGTCGGACACCAACTTTTCTCTTTGCTTGATGACTTCATGATCAATTTCGTATGCGTCCATTGGGTCAATACCCGCATTGTATATGAACACAGTTTTGTCGGTGACTAATGGCAGGGCTATTTTAAGTGCTTTTTCAATACATCCAAGGTAATCGTCGTTGATTCCACGGACATCAAGATACGACCACTTTGCCGTACTTTCGTAGGCATCAAAATGATTGGTAGACACATCAATATGTTGAATTGGCTTCTTGCTGTGACCCAAAGAATTATTAAACTTATTCAAAAAGTTCATTGTCCCACCCCCGCAATGGGCGTCAAAATCAAGGATGACTGGTTCCAACCCTTGTTCGTGCGCATAAATCGCTGAGAGAGCAATCCCGTTGATCGTGCAAAACCCCGCACCAGAGCCCATTGACGCATGGTGCAATCCTGATGACAAACTCCCACACCTTCCACCAACGGACAAGACTTCATCAATAGATGCAATCAGACCGTGTGAGTGGGCGCGAGCGAACGCATAGGTGTTGGGACACCACTTGAAACCTTGACTTTCTGAAAGAAGCCTGCTGTTGTTTGTTTTCAGTGCTTCAACATAATTTTTGGTTAGCCAAGAATTGATTAATGTTTCGGTAATTTCCACATCTGTCTTTATGTACGGGTCGCAGATATCAACATTCGGGATGTCTTTGTTTAATCTCAACTGTGATGGAAGTTCTTGATTTTCTTTAATCAGGGAAACAATATTGTTTGACTTCCGTGATGTATCAAAGTCGTATGAGATGTTTGTGTAATCACTGTTCCAAAATACTTTCATAGTTTTACCAACCACCCTCTGTGTGCTTTTCTCGGATTTCAAGAAGAGTTGTCCCTAGGTTGAAATACTTATCAAGGTGCTTAACGATCAGGATGTTTGGTGCGAACGCCCTCTTGTATCCACGACCGAAAACACTGCTCTCATCGGGGTGATTTTGTTGCAACTCTAGGAATGCGTCCAACGGATCTTGTCCGTTTGCGATTGCGACACCCCATGCGGTTGCTGTGGAACGGGAAATCCCTGCGTGACAGTGGACTAGGAGTTTTGGAACTCCGACACCAAATTCAATGAGTTCTGCGACATTCTCGTATGATGGTCCGCCGTTGTCCTCAAACATGGTGTCGTGGAATTCAACGACTTTATGTATTGGGTGTCGGAAATCGCTAACTTCGTGTTTGCTTGGTCCTGCTGTGATTACTGCGTCAAAGTCACGACAATTCAACCGTGCTTCCTTTAGGTTCATTACGGTAGGTAATTCGGTGATTATTGATGTTTTAGGTATGTTTATATTATCCATACCGTAAGTGTAGCCCCCACCCGCCATCATTGCAACCCTCCCCCGAACACCATTTATGCGTAATGTCACGCTATATTTTTACGAAATTAGGGTTGCTTTATCTAAAAGTCTTAGTTATTATCTACTTATTAATTCAGTACCCACTAGACAACAAATAGGAGCCACAATGGCAACAACATATGAGCAGATGAAGAAAAAACTAGGCGTAACACGAGGCAGAAAGCCACTGCCCGTAGAGGAGCGCAACCGTCGCGCAGAAGCCCGCAGGGTTGAAGCAAAGCGCAAACTAGAAGCAAAGCGTCGTGCATCCTTCGTTCTTCAGATCCGTTACAAGGAAGAGTTTGATGAAGTCTTCGCAGAAGAAATGAAAGTTCTAAAACAAGAGAACAAGTTCGCACCCAAAAACTAAATACATGGGTCATAGGTCTATGCCCCCTCGCATAGAGAGAAGGAGCGCCTTCGGGCGCTCCTTCTTCATGTAAACGGTCACCATAGTGCGGGGTACACTTGTTCATGCCTGAATACATATATGGTGACATAGAGATCCTGAGAGCATCAACGGAACCATGCATAGTTTGTGGCGACCCAAGTGGTAACTGTGTGCCAACCGACCACAAACCACCAACAAAGATATTTGGTTTGGGACTATTTGAATCGCTAGATAGTAAACAAACATTTCGCGTTGAAGAAGACTTTTTTGTTCCCGAAGAAGTATCACCGGGCGTTTTCTCAAAAGTAAGAAAATTTGCCGTAGGTCAAGTCATACCGCTAACCGAAGCAAGAAAATATAACCTTACCCGTAATTAGGATTTTACTTAAAACTGTCGGTGCTGTAATATAGTTCTCTGCCTAAATTACAACTACACCGAAAGAGAACAAAATGACCGCAAAAATCACCGAAGAATTTGTTGACCGCTACAAGACGCAAACACCCCCATGGGGATTCAGCGGTCTAGGTGAAGTTGTATACCTACGCACATACTCACGAAGAATTGAAGAACTAGACAGAAACG